>Ga0209223_10002979_pt1 | contig 16457 bp, 15 predicted proteins | sample COG_06_FD_184750 | JGI IMG/M metagenome (GOLD analysis project Ga0209223, IMG submission 184750) | Pelagic Microbial community sample from North Sea - COGITO 998_met_06 (SPAdes) (version 2) | ecosystem: Environmental > Aquatic > Marine > Neritic zone/Coastal water | place: Helgoland, sampling...
GGAGTTTCTGATTTATGCTGACCGATGATGTCTACTATGCCAGTTAAAGACCTAGGAATATGAATATTTATTTCGGAGTTGTTATCTGCCATTAATTAGTGGGTTTTTTGTTATTTAACTTGCAAATACCTTTAATTCGGTGCTTTATATAAAAGCACGGTTCAGCTCGATTGTCTGTCCAGTTGATCCATATGTTTATTATTTCAGTTTCACTTCTTATAAAGATTCTGAATGTCTTTTTTGCATGACGCACAACGGTTTGAATAAACGTTCGTTTTAATGGCGTTTATTTAGTGTTGTGTATAGTTTTTTGTTCCACTACTCCTTATAACACTAAATTTCTTCTCTTTTAATTTTAAAAATTTAGATTCAAAATATTTATATGAGAGATGAGATAATAAAATGGTTGTTCCTAAAATCATAGAATAAACTATCAAGTAATTTAATGTGTCGAAAGCAGTTATGCTATGTAAGATTTTTGAATAGAGAAAAATCAAAAGTGGATGAATGACATAAATTCCATAAGAAATTTTCCCTAAGAAATCAAAGTAGTTGTTTTCTAGACTTAATGGGCTAGTTTTTGTGATTTGGCCTAAAATAATAACGACCGTTATTACTGTAAGGATTTCGTTATCAATGAATGAAGCGATATGATAACCATTAATCATAACCAAAAACATAATACCCCAGCTGATAAATTGAATAGTTTTATTAGTTGCAATTTTAAGAATGAATGATGATTTATTATAGAAAACGACCGCACCTAAAGCTCCTATCATCATGCAATGAAATCTAGTAACATGAATGAATTGCTCCAGTATGGTATCAGGCCTAAAGATATGGAGATATGTTTTTGTCCCTATGAGCAAAATGACACCCAGAATTGAAAATATGGTAATTTGTTTTATTCGAAGTTTGTTAATCCAAGGCCAAAACATATAAAACTGTTCTTCAACAGCTAAAGACCAAAAATGAGCTAAGAACGGTAATGTTCCTCCTATTACAAATGGTATGTTTGCAGAATAGAACAAATAATACAATGAGGATTTTAGACTGAAATCAACGTTAAAAATGAAGTGAATTGCTAAACATAGAAATAAGTAGGCATAATATAAAGGCCAAATCCTTAGTATTCTTCTCACGTAAAACTTCTTGATATTTATTGAATTAATTTCTTTTTCTTTAAATAGAAGATAGGTAATAAGAAAACCGCTTAGAGCAAAAAACATACTCACTCCATAACCAGCTAAATCTAAGGTTCGTATGCTACCATCGTCATAAGATCCAAAAATATATGGATCCAATCCAAAATCTCTGAAACTTAGAGTTATGTGAGAAATCACAACTGCTATTGCAGCAATTGCTCTGATGCCATTTAGTCCTGGTAAATAGATTGTTTTTTTCTCCATGTTCAAATTATACACAACGTTAAGGCTAAACCAAGTTATGCAATTTGGTTTAGGTATTGTTAGCGGCTCGTTTTTTAATCTTTATTTTAATGCTAAATATTCTTTATACTTAGTCTTATTCCAGTTATAGATAATTGCAATAGCCCCTGTAATAAGAATTAGGTAAATAAGAGTGGAGCTATGAATTTCTTTATAGTAGTATTCAGTTTTATTTATTAGTAGCCACATTATTGTAGACAGAATTCCTGCATACACAAGACAACTTGTTAATAATTGGCCCATATATTGATTAAATCTGTTGAAGTCTTTAGGAAGTTTATATAAAATAGAAATCCAATTGTCTTTATGACCTAAATATGTATATGCTACTATATTACTGAAAGTATATCCTTTTTCTGTTGGTAATAGATTTATTGGTTTAAAAACACTAATGTAATAGGTATACAAAGTATAAATGGTTAATAACCCAAGTATAATTAAAAGAGGTGTCCAAGAAAGACCAAAAATAGAGACTAATGGATTAGCTTCAGTGGACAGGTCGGGTGTAAATTGATGTGTACAATAAGCATCATAAATCCTTGAAAAAAGGATCCATATTACTGTGATTGTATATTTTATGGTTTTATTCACTATTTAAGTATCTCGTTTTGTTTGCTAATGACCGCTAACGAGGAAATAAACGTATTACGTTTATTCCCCTTTTACACTAAGTTATAAAAAATTCAAGTTATCAGAAGGGTTTTGAATGTTTTTAAGATGAGCATTACTTACGTGGGTATATATTTGAGTTGTTTTTATATCACTATGTCCTAAAATTGTTTGAATATATCTAATATCAGTTCCATTTTCTAATAGGTGAGTGGCAAAACTATGTCTTAAAGTATGAGGAGTAACTTTTTTGTATATACCAGCTTTTAAGGAAGAGTTCTTAATTATTTTTTGAATGCTTGTAGTAGAATATTTACCTCCATTTTGTCCAACAATAAGATAGTTAAATGGAAGATATTTTTTATAATACTTTCTAAGCAATTCTAATAATTGATTGGTTAATTGAACCTGCCTATCTTTATTTCCCTTTGCTTTTCTTATGTGGATTACCATTCTATTATTATCAATATCATTTATCTTAATATTGATTAATTCTGAAACTCTTAATCCACAGGAATAAATTACAGCTAGTATGGTAAGGTGTTTTAAGTTATAAGTACTATTAAATAAAAGTTGTATTTCATTTTTACTAAGAACATTTGGCAGCTTCTTTTCTTTTCTTGGTCTGTCAATAAGGTAATACTCTCTTTTTTTTCCCAAGCATTTTTCAAAATAGAACTTTATTGCATTAATGTGTTGGTTTTGAGTGCTTTTAGAATAGTTGTTTTTTATTAAGTGAAATAAGTATTCTATTATGTCATCTTTAGATAATTGATCAATTTCTATTTTATAATAGTAATTCTTGAAATATCTAAGACAAGTAATATAAGTTTGGATCGTACTAGGACTATATCCACCAACAATTAGTTTTTTTTTAATTTCTTTTATTTCCATAGTTAGTGCAAACTTTTAATTTCATTTCTCCATAAGTAGGTAAATAAGCATTTATTACCGTTTTTAAACGGATATAATTACTTTTACTTAGGTTTTATAAATTTTAAATAGCATAAATAGCAACCATGGGACTAAAATCAGATAAACTTTGTGTAGAATGTGAAACTCCTTTAATTGGAAGAGTAGACAAGAAGTTTTGTAACGATATGTGCAGAAATTCTTACAACAATCTACTCAATAAAGATGCCAATGAATATGTAAGAAAAGTAAACGTTATACTAAGAAAAAATAGAAGAATTCTTTCTTCTTTAATGAACGGGTCCGACAAAGGAAAAGCTACCAAAGAGCAGCTTCTACTAAATGGTTTTAATTTTTACTATTATACCAATATCTACCAAACCAAACAGGGTAAGAAATACTACTTTAATTACGAACTAGGTTATCTAGAACTAGAAGAAGAACAATTTGCACTAGTAAAAAAACAAGACTACGTTAAATAATTATATTTATAGCCAACTACAATTCTTCTATGAAAAAAATTATCATTATCAATGGCCCAAACTTAAATTTATTAGGTAAAAGAGAACCAGAAACCTATGGTGATAAATCTTTTTACAGCTATTTTAAAGAATTAGAAGTAGAGTTTCCATTTCTAGAATTAACTAGTTTTCAAAGCAATGTAGAGGGAGAAATCATTAATAAAATACAAGAAACAGGTTTTTCCTTAGATGGAATTGTTTTAAATGCTGGAGGATACACCCATACTTCGGTAGCAATTGCCGATGCAATATCTGCAATAAAAACACCTGTAATAGAAGTTCACATAAGCAATGTATATGCCAGAGAAGAATACAGACACCAATCTTTGATGGCAAAAAATTGTAAAGGAGTAATTGCAGGATTTGGACTAGACTCTTACAAAATGGCAATTAATTCTTTTTTGAAATAATTTTTTCAATTTCTCTATACAATCTGTGTAATGGAAGTCCCATTACATTGAAAAAATCGCCTTCCATTTTTTTAACTCCTACATATCCCATCCATTCCTGAATTCCATAAGAACCAGCTTTGTCCATAGGTCTATGATAATCGATATAAAATTTAATTTCATCCTCGCTTAAATCGTAAAAAGTGACTTCTGTAGCATCTACAAAAGAGTTAATCTCCCCATTAAATAATAAACTAACTCCAGTGTATACTCTATGGGTTTTTCCAGAAAGTTCTTGTAGCATATTAAAAGCATCTTTCTCATTTTTTGGTTTGCCCAAAACTTTTTGTTGGTATACTACAATAGTATCAGCAGTAATATATAGTTGATTTTCTTTGGCTTCTTTTTCGTAAGATTTAGCTTTTAAACTTGCTAAGTACAAAGCAATTTCGTTAGCCTTTAACGACTTTGGATAGCTTTCATCTATTTCTTTACTAACTATTTCAAAATCTTTAATAATATTTCTTAAAAGCTGGTGCCTTCGTGGAGATTTTGAAGCCAGTTTAATATCAATACTTTTTATTTTTTCTTCCAGTAAATTCACAACAAAATATACAGCCAAATTCCCGCTGCAAGGAAATTAATTTTTAGTAGGTTGCTTAAGGTTTTAAAGTCAGACTTTTCAAAGGATTGGTAGGTTTTGTAAAGAAAGGTAACCAATAAAGAAATCATCGTAATAAAGAAAAATATGTTTTGAATATTTAGAATACTTTTCAAAACGCAAATAATTAAAAACCCAATGCTTATTAAAACCAAAACACCCAATATTACTTTAGAAAATTTTTGTCCTGCAACAATAGCTAGGGTATAGCTCCCAGTTTTTAAATCGCCTTGAATATCTTCCATATCTTTTACTATTTCTCTTTTTATGGTAAGTAGAAAACAAAAAATTACAAATATTTGATTTAGATTTTCTGATAGATTAAAATTTTCTAGTTCCCAAAAATACCCAGTTAACCAGTAAGGAATTAAAAGAACTATACTTGATAAGAATGCTACTACTAGATTTCCTATAATTGGCCAATGTTGTAATTTTAGAGAATATAGATAAACCAAAATATGGGTAATTATTACAAGATTTAACCAACCTGCAGATAAATCCGAAATAAAAAGAACTAGTAAAGAAGTAAATAAATGTAATAAGTAACAATTTCCGTAAAAGGTTTTACTTAAATCCTCAATATTTTTATTATTTATTTTATCGCTATTTATATCGTAGTAATTGTTGATTAAATAACCAGATGCTGTAGTGATAATAACAGAAATAAAAAGTAATAAATGATCAATTTCAAAAGAAAAACTCTCAGAATAGTTATGAAGCATTAGTCCCCAAAAGATTAAACCCAACAACGCTAAGTTTTTAATTCTTATGGCTTTAAAATATTTTTTTACCATGAATAGGAATCGTCATTGATCCATTTGTTTTGAACTCTCATAGTTTGTTCCAACACATCTCTAACACAACCTTTTCCTCCATTTATATGAGAAATGTAATCGCATACTTCCCTTACTTCTACAGCAGAATCTTTAGGACAAGTAGATACTCCTACAACCTTTAGACATGGAATATCTGGTAAGTCATCTCCCATAAAAAGAACTTGATTTAGCTCAATATTATTCTCTTTTAAATGGTTTTCTAAAATAGGAAGTTTTTGATGTGCTGCTAAATAGATGTCTTTAATCCCCAAACCATTAAGTCTTTCCTTTACCATTTGTGAGTTTCCACCTGTAATAATTACAATGTGATAGCCCTTTTTAACAGCGTGTTGCAACGCATATCCATCCTTGGTGTGCATGGTTCTTACCATTTCTCCAGAAGAATCTAAAATGACATTTCCGTCTGTTAGTACTCCGTCGACATCAAAAATAAAAGTATTGATTTCAGAAAGTCTTTGTTTATAACTCATGGTGGTGTTTTTTAATAATTTGTTTTGTAAAAATCTCGTAAATTTCTTGTAGGTTTTCAAACTCTTTAAGTTCCTTTACCTGTTTTTCAATAAGTGTATTATCTCCTCTCCTTGCTGGACCTGTTTGCTCCACAAAAGAATCTTCATTTAAGGCTGCCTCTATAGTTTTTTCCAAAAGAGGTTTTAAATCTTTAAAATTAACTTCATTTTTAATACAATATTCCTTAACCATACTTAGTAGGTGATAGGTAAAATTATTGGAAGCAACAGCTGCAAGATGAAGTTTTTTTCTTTTAGAAGAGTTTAAAATAGAAAAATTCATGTTGTTGGAACCACAAAATATACTCAATAATTTTTCATCTTTTTCATTAGCTGCTTCCATAAAAAACGGAACTTTTTCCCAACTAATTTTAGAATCTTTTTTTATGCTTTGTAAAGGATAGATACATCCCCATCGGTTGGAAACAATACCAAGACTTTTACTATCCAAACTTCCCGATGTGTGAACTACTAAATGGTTGTTTTTAGAAATTTTTTCTAATACTTCTTGGTAAGCATCGTCGCTCAAAGCAAATATATATAAATCACTAGTAGAAGGTATTTTTGAAATATTATTGGTGAAAAAAGTATTTTTCAAAACACTTTTTTCAATATTTTTAGAGGAATTGCCAAAAATGCAATCAATTTTGAATTGATTTTTTAAAAACAAATGTAAGAACCCATTGGCTATATTACCAGTTCCCAATATGGTTATGTTTTTTATTTCTTTCAAAATTAATTAAGCACTAAACCCCTGAATTACATTACTCATAGATTGTAACAATTCTTTTTTCTTGTCGTCCTTAGACTCGTGTATTTTTTCCTGAATAATTGTAGATCCTTGAAATAGATCTTCGTCATTAAAAGGTCCATCTAAGTTTTCTAGTACAGTTAGTGCTTCTAAAATAACCATATATTCTCCATCACAAGAATATTCTATTAATTCTACAATGTAATCTGTCATATCAATTCCAGAGCTCCACATTGAAAATAAAACAAGCTCTTTTACCTCTTGGTTGTCTTCCATTAAATGTGGAAGTAGAAAATCAACACAATCCTTGTTCTTAAGCTCTGAAAAAATATTTTTCACTTCTTGTTTTAGCTTTATATCTTCTGTTGTTTTATAAAGTTCAACTAGTGGTGCAATTAATTCTTCATTTCCTTTGGCTTTTGTTTTTACAAGTGCTTTTGAAACTATTGAACTATTGTCGCTTGCCAAATCGGCTTTTATCTGATTAATAACTTTTTGTTGTGTATTCATTTTTTATTTTAAAATGGCAAAATTATAAGTTTAAATAGATAAGAACGTAACGATTCTATTTTTTATCAAATTATCTTTTCCCAAAAATATCACTTCCTATTCTAATCATATTACTTCCTTTAGAAATCGCCTCTAAATAATCTCCACTCATTCCCATAGACAATGTCTTGAAATTTTCTCCAAAAATTGGTTTCAGCTCCTCAAAATATTCTTTTAACAAACTAAATTCTGCTTTTATTTGGTTTTTGTCATTGGTAAATGTTGCCATCCCCATAACCCCTTGAATATTTATATTTCCCCAGTTCAAGTAATGTTTGGAATCTATAACATCTCTTATTTCTTCAATACTAAATCCAAATTTTGTGCTTTCACTAGCAATATGGAATTGCAACAAGCAGTTAATTGTTTTGTTATTTTTTAATCCCTGTTTATTTATTTCATCAAGAAGTTTTTTAGAATCTGCTCCATGAATTAAGTATACAAAAGGAGCTATGTATTTCACTTTGTTTCTTTGGAGATGTCCAATCATATGCCAACGAATGTTTTGTGGCAAAGACGCATGCTTATGAACCATTTCTTGAACTTTATTTTCTCCAAAGTCCAAATGACCTGACTCCATAGCCTGTTGAATAATTTCTAAAGGTTTGGTTTTAGAAACAGCAATAAGCTCAACACCTTTAGGAAGGGTTTTTTTTATGCTTTCTATTTTTTCATTTACCATTAAATACTTTTTTATCGATCCAATTATAAATGTATTGATATACTTCCTGCTTATTTATTTCGTTCAACATTTCGTGTCTTCCTCCCTCAAAAAGTTTTATTTCTGTATTTTTTAATCCTGCATGAATGAATTTCTTGTATAATTTTTGAACCCCTTTTCCATAATTGCCTACTGGGTCCATACTTCCACTAAATAGTAAATAATGTTTGTCTTTATTCATTCTAATAATATTATTCGTTTCATTTACTGACATTACTCCAAAAGCTAGATCTACAAAGAATTGATTTTTAAATACTTGCATGCAATATGGATCATTGATATATTTTTTAACTACTGACTCGTCTCTAGATATCCAATCTTTCCTCGATTTTGGTTTTTTAATCTTTTTATTGAATTCACCCATTACCAATAATTGAAGAAGTCTTGATTTGGTTTTTTTACCAAAAAGAAAGCTATTGGATTTGGCAATAAAACTCCCCAAATAACCTTTTAATCCAGGGTGGGAGGCAGTAGCTGAAAATATGTAGTGGCTCAGAGTTTCTGGAAAATCTATTAATAGCGATCTGGCAAGAAAAGAACCCATGGAATGTCCTAAAATTACGGTAGGAATATTTGGGTTTTTTGAAGAAAACTTTTCTGTAATCCCTTTTAGGTCTTTTACCACTTTATTCCATCCATTTTTTATGCTAAATAGACCAATATCCTCTGTAGAACCAGCAGTCTTTCCATGTCCTCTTAGATCGGGAGCATATGCATATATTCCTTTTTTATTTAGCCACTTTGCGAAATCATGGTATCTATATCCATGTTCACTCATTCCATGTACCAAATGAATTAACATCTTTGGTTTTTCTACTGGCCAGTGATGAATTACAAGATTCTTCCCGTCGTGAGAGGTGAAATTCTCAAGAAAATAATTATCCTTTTCCATAGCAATAAAGGTACAATTCTTTATTAAGTTGCTCAATTTACCAATCCTTAACAATTTTAGTTCTAAACATTAAGCATTTATGGACATATTTTTAGTTAATTTCGCCACCAAATGAGAATACTCAATCATTTATTGTCTACTAGGTTCATGGCTGTTTTGCTTTTTGCAATGGCAGCTTCAATAGGAGTTGCAACTTTTATAGAAAATGAATACGATACAATTACTGCAAAAGAAATGGTCTACAATGCAAAATGGTTCGAACTTATTTTACTTCTTCTTCTTTTAAATTTTATAAATAATATTAGAACTTACCAGCTTTTAAAGTGGAAAAAATGGTCTATTCTTTTACTTCATTTTGGTTTTATAATCGCTCTTCTGGGAGCTTTTTTTTCAAGATACTTTGGTTATGAGGGCGTTATGTTGGTACAAGAAAAACAAACTTCCAGTGAGATTTTTTCTACCGAACCTTATTTTCAAATAAAAGTTCACGACGATACTCTACAGTACAACGAATCTATTCAGCACTATTTTTCAAAGGTTTTTACAAAGCTACCTTCTACCAGTTTTAAATTTCCTGGAAAGGGAGAAGTTAATGTAAAAGTTGTAGAGAGGATTGAAAATGCAAAAAAAGAGTTTTTAAAAGATGTTCCGGGAGGGAAACCCCATCTCCATCTTGTCCTGCCAGGAAGAGAAAATTTATATTTACCCTCAGGAGAAGTAGTTGTTCAACAAGGAATACCATTCGCATTTAACAACAACGATAGGGAAGATGCTGTTCGTTTTTTTTACAACGATGACCAATTAGAAATATTTGCTCCTTTTGAAATGAGTAAGATAGATATGGCTAGCCTCTCAATAGAAGATAGACAAAGCGGAAGAGAAATTCCTCAGGATACTTTAGCTCCAAATATTTTACATACTGTGGATGTTAGGAATTTAATTTCTTTTTTGGGTCAGCAAATAATGATAAGTAGCATTGAAGAGAAATCTAAATTTGAATATCTACCATCTAATGATGAAGATTTTCCAGACGCACTAAAGGTTGAAATTTCTACAAATGGAGATATTCAGAAAGAAATAGTTTTGGGAAAAGCCGGTGTAAGACCTATTCCAACTGCCATAAAATGTAGCAATTTATTTTTCTCTATTGCCTATGGTTCCAAAAAAATTGATATTCCTTTTGAAGTAGGACTTACAGACTTTAGGCTGATGAAATATCCTGGTTCTGAAAGTCCAAGTAGCTACGAAAGTGACATTACTATTTTAGATGAATCCAATGCTGTAAATGACTCTTTCAATCTATTTATGAACCATGTTGTAGATTATGGAGGGTTCAGGTTTTTCCAATCTAGTTACGACTGGTCGGAAGAGGAAAATAAAACTGCTGGTTTAGATCCTGATATTACAATCTTATCTGTTAATCATGATATTTTAGGAACTCTTGTAACTTATTTAGGATATTTACTTTTAGCAATTGGGCTCTTAGGAACTTTATTTAATCCTACCTCTAGGTTTGTTGATATTAGAAAAAAAGCCATTAAAATAAGAAACAAAAGAAAAGGGTTTGAAACTTACAAAATGAAGAAATTATGAGTTGGTTTTTAGCAGTTATTATTCTAATTTTAATAACGTGGATAAATAGTAGTGGAAAGCTAAAAGATTTCTTCACTAAAAATAATTTAGCATCTGCCTCCTTTCTTATTGTCTCGATAATAACTGCGTTTTATGTAATTGTTTTTCCTATATATTATTTCTTGAATAATGATATTTTTACTGAAAATCCTAAAATTTGTATTGATAATTATTCAGCTTATGAAGTGGATATTTACATTGATGGTGAAATTTGGAAAAAAAATGTCCCTCCTTCCTATAACCTATCTTTTAACTCTTTAAGTAATGAATTTTATGAATTGGAAGAGGGTAATCATTCTTTTGAAATTTATGCGAGTGGCAATCAAATAAAAAATTTACAAGAAATTTCATATAGTGTTTTTGATGATGGCAAGTACATTTTAAATGTATTAGATAAGGTTACTTATGAAGATGGATACGTTGCTTATGGTTCAGGAAGTTCAGATTCTGAAAAACACAAAAAAACCTTTTTTGATTTAAAAAAAGATTATTATGATTATACTTTTGAATACCCACCAAAGAGTGCATATGTAAGAAAAAGTAGAAGTGGAAATATTAGTGGAAATTATAGAAGATTTATTGTTAGGGAAAATTTTTCTAAAGTTAAAACTAATGCTGAAAAAAAATATTGGAAACAAGCCAACTCTCAAGATATTGGTTCTGATAGTTTAAAAGAAGCCTATAAATACCTACCTATACCAAAAGAACAAGCCGATTCAATGGGTATTTTATTGGTTCAAACTTACGATGGGAGAATTGAACCAACTCATACACTAGCTTACGATATTTTTCATAAGATTTCCAAGGAAAATGACTTTACCACTAGTGACAATATTTCTGTAAACCCCATGCAGATTTTTATAGATATGATTCTAGACAAACCATATTGGCTAGAGGAAAAAATAATTTATATTAAAAAAGGTACGGGAGTAGCGGATTCTTTGGGGATTGAAGGCAAATTTGCTTCCGTTAAAGATTTTTTCAACCCAGATGGTACTGAAAAATTAAAAGAGCTAGTTAAAAAAAGCTTTGCAAAAAAAGATGTAGAAAAAAATGTCTTTGATAAGGAAGTAATAAAGGCCAACGAAAGAATGAATATTGTTTTTCAAACGATGAATGGTGCTTTTTTAAAAATATTTCCAATTTCTGGAAGCCTAGATAACAAATGGGTAAATTGGATGGATCCTTATGCCGAGCAACCTATTGATACTACACATCAACATCTTGCAAACATTTCCCATTCTAGTTTGTTTAGATCATATATAATTTATTTAGCTGAAGCTAAAAAAACAAATAATTATGATACTTCGCAGTTAGTTCTAAACCGTATTATAGAATATCAAAAGGAGACAGCACCTAGAGAGTTGCTATTAAATAAAAACCAGATTGAAAGAGAAATCTCTTACAACCATTCAAATCTTTTTGTAAATGTTAAAAACTACTATGGCTATTTATCAGTTCTACTACTTATATTTTCTTTTTGGAATGCATTAAGTAACAAGAAAAATCTTGTAAATAAAATTGTAAAATATATTTTATGGGGTCTGATTGTTTTACTAATGGTAGTTTTTGGGATGCATACTTATGCACTTGCATTAAGATGGTATATAACTGAGCATGCACCATGGAGTAATGGATATGAAGCACTTACCTTTATAGCTTGGGGAGGAGTTTTAGCAGGTTTTTTATTTATAAGAAGTTCAAGAATAACCTTAGCAGGAACTGCATTATTGGCATTTTGTGTATTAATGACTGCTGGTCATAGTAGTTTTGACCCACAACTAACCGATTTACAGCCCGTACTTAAGTCCTATTGGTTGGTTATACATGTTGCATGTATTACAATAAGTTATGGCTTCTTAGGGCTTGGTTTTATCCTTGGGCTAATTAATGTTGTTAACTACATATTCCTAAAACCAAAAAATAAAAACCTAAAAATGATTATTTCAGAGTTAACCTATGTAAATGAAATGACCCTTACTATTGGTTTAGCACTTGCAACCATTGGAACTTTTCTTGGAGGAATTTGGGCGAATGAATCTTGGGGAAGATATTGGGGATGGGATGCAAAAGAAACATGGGCACTAGTAATTGTATTGACCTACGCTATAATTTTACATTTTAGATTAATCCCTGGACTAAAAAGTAAATTTACTTTTAATGTTGCCTCTGTATTGGCTTTCTCTAGTGTTTTAATGACTTTCATAGGTGTAAATTATTACTTGTCCAAAGGACTTCATTCTTATGCTAGGGGAGAAACACCTGTATTTCCAATTTGGGCGTGGATAACTATCGCTTCCATCTTTGGTTTGATTTTACTGGGCTGGTACAACAAGAAAAAATTAAATAAATCTACCTAATCCATTGGTATTCTTGCGCTTGCACTTGTGCTTAAGTCTGCAAAATAACCTTTTTCTTCCATAAATTTTCCGCTCATAGCAACCATAGCAGCGTTGTCGGTACAATAACTTATTTTAGGTACAAAGGTTTTACATCCTAGAGATTTCCCAAGTTTTTCAAACTCTTTTCTAAGATGTGAATTCGCAGAAACTCCACCTGCTAAAGCAAGGTCTTTACAGGGATAATTTTTAATAGATTTTTCTAGGTTTTTTAGTAGATAACTCACTAAGTGAGACTGATAAGAAGCACAGATATCATTTAAGTTTTCTTTGCAAAAGTGCTTATTACTTTGTTCGTTTTTCCTAATGAAATTTAAAAATTGGGTCTTTAAACCACTAAAACTATAATTGAATTCTCCAGCATTAGGGTAAGTAAAGTCAAATTTTTTGCCGTCCCCGTTTTTAGAAAGTTGGTCTATAATTGGACCTGCTGGATACCCAAGACCCATAATTTTACCTGCTTTATCAAACGCTTCTCCTACTGCATCGTCTATGGTAGTGCCTATAATTTTCATTTTTAAGGGTTCTTCTACCCAAACAATTTGAGTGTGTCCACCAGAAACTGTTAAGCAGATAAAGGGAAAATTAGGAGTAGGATTATCTTCTTTTTTCTCTTTTATAAAATGTGCGTGGATGTGGGCTTTCATATGGTGAACTTCAATCAAAGGAATGCTAAGCGATAAGGACAACGATTTGGCAAAAGATGTTCCAACTAATAAAGATCCTAATAAGCCAGGGCCTCTGGTAAAAGCAATACTTGTAAGATCTTTAACATTTACTTTGGCTTCATTTAAAGCAGTTGTAACTACAGGAACAATATTTTCTTGATGTGCTCTTGAAGCCAACTCTGGAACAACACCTCCATACTTTTCATGTATAGATTGGTTGGCTGTAACGTTAGAATGTACAACTCCATTGATAAGAATTGCTGCCGAGGTGTCGTCACAACTTGACTCTATACCGAGAATGATGCTATCTTTGTCTACATTCATTATTGTTAGTTGAAAGAATACTTCAAAAATACCAATTCCATTTTAATTAGATTGATTTTTAATCTAATAGAGTTTTCCCTCTTCTTGATAATATTATTCTTATTCCTAATTAGATTTTCATTTTTTCAAAATAAAATTTCCAAGGAGGTTACCAATTATTTAAGTAATGAGATAAATTCTGACATCCGTCTTGGGGAAGTTTCTTTAAATGGTTTTACCAATCTTCAATTAAATCAAATATTTATTCCTGACTTAAATGGAGATACTGTTTTGTTTGTCCCAAAAGTAGTTGTGGATATTCAAGATATTAATTGGTTGGACAGGAAATTTAAAATTGATCAAGTGATTTTTAAAAATGCAGAAATTGTTTTAAGAAAAAATCCTGGCAAGAAAAAATACGAAATAGAGTTTTTGTTAAATAGCTTTAAAAAAAATCAAAGAGAAAGTAACAATTACCAGCTTTTGATAAGTGAGTTTAAAATTGAGAATAGCCAATTTTATCACCTTTCAAAAAATAGTAATGAAGAAAGTAAAAATATTGATATTCAGCATTTTAAATTGTTTAACCTAAATTTATTATTGAATAATACTTCTTTAGACAATAATTTGTTTTTTTCAAAAATAAGTGATCTTAAATTTCAGCATGAAAAAGGTTTTAATATATCAAGAGTAAATGCCGATTTATATTTAGATTCAACCAAACTAAACCTAGTTAATTTAAAATTAGAAACGCCAAATAGTACATTTAATTCCGATAACATAATTCTAAATTTAGATTTTAAGAACGACTTCCTAATATTGGAAAATATGGAAACCCGACTATCAAGTATAGACTATAATTTATTTTTCAATAGACAACTAGATACCACACTAAAGTTAAATTTTAATACCCATTTTTCAGGTTCCTCATCTTCAATTAAGTTAAAAGATCTTTCACTTAACTATCAAAGCTCTTCTCTTGAAGGGGATTTTGAAATTCAAGATTTTTCAAATGAAAATTTAGTGTCTTATTTTTTCAATTTAGAATCCAATACTATTTTGGTAAATGATTTAATATCTCTACAAGAAAATATAAATTTAAAAATTCCTCCACTAGCATTAAAACAACTTAAGAAAATCAATAATTTCGATTTCCAAATATCTGGAAATGGAAATAATGAAGAAATAAAGTCAAATTTAGAATTTGTTTCTTCAACCGGAGAAATTGTCGGGGATTTGCATTTCTTTAAAAATAATTCATCAGATATATTTTACCATTTTAATATTGATGCAAAAAAAATCTCAGGAATTTCATTATTAGATAACAACAACTCTGAAAACTTCAATGCCCATTTTGAAATAGATGGAAAAGGACTTTATAAAGAAGATGTTGATTTAAAAATAAATGGATACTTGTCTGATTTTACATACAACGACTATAAATATGAAGATTTAAATATTACGGGCGCCTTTAAAAACAAATCTTTTATAGGCCAAATGGAACTTATAGATAAATACATTCATCTTGACTTTAATGGATATATAGATTTAAATAATCCTGTGACCGAATTTGATTTTTCCATGGATATTAAAAATGCATTTCTTGGTAAAATAGGCTTTTTAGCCAATCATCCAGAGGGAGTAACTTCTTTTAAAACCTATTTAAATGGATTTGGAAATAATTGGAAAGATTTTACGGGATTTGCCAATATGGAAGATCTTGTGTTTATTGAAAATGGTAAAACCTATAATTTTGGAAATATTGATTTTGATTCTCAGTCAAATAAATACAATCATATACTAAATTTCAGTTCTGACTTTGTTTCTTTTAATATTTCTGGTGATTTTAAGTTTGATCAATTAAACAAAGACTTAAATTATTTATTCGCTACTATTTTTCCAAATTTATCAGAACCTTCAGATTATCTACCAAGCAAACAATATGTTGATTTTGATTTAGAAATTGGCGATTTTTCAAAAATATCAGCCGTCTTTTTTCCATCTTTAGACATTGCAAAACAATCCAATTTAAGATTTTCCTTCAATGGAGAAAAAGAAATATTAGATTTTAGTTTAAACTCTTATAAAATTCAGTATGACGACTTTGTATTAAAGAATTTAAATTTAAATATTAAAGATTCAAAAGATATTTATTTAGACAGTAATCTAAAATTTATTTTATCAGTTGAAGAATTTGTAAACAACCAGATTATAAATTTTCAAAATATTGAATTGCAAACTAATGCAAAAAATAATACTGTAAATACTTCTTTAGCTTGGAACAATAACGATTCTATTTCTCTAGGGAAGGTAAGTTCGATTATAGATTTTAAAAGTTCAAAAATGATTTTTGCAAATCTTGAAGAGTTTTATCTATTTGACACATCTGTTGGTTATTGGAATATGGAAGGAAATCCGTCTATAAAGTTTATGGATGATAAATATTCCTTAGATTCAATTTTACTTTCCAATGCCAATCAGTCAATTATTTTAAATGGGATTATAGGTCGAGAAGTTATAGACAGCCTATCACTTGAAATTCAAGACTTTCAACTAAGTTCTGTTCCGTTGTTATTCGATTTTAAGAAAAAAAATACTGCAATGGAAGGAGTTTTAAATGCCCAGATTAATTTTCAATCTTTGCTTTCCAATCCTCA
>Ga0209223_10002982_pt1 | contig 16452 bp, 15 predicted proteins | sample COG_06_FD_184750 | JGI IMG/M metagenome (GOLD analysis project Ga0209223, IMG submission 184750) | Pelagic Microbial community sample from North Sea - COGITO 998_met_06 (SPAdes) (version 2) | ecosystem: Environmental > Aquatic > Marine > Neritic zone/Coastal water | place: Helgoland, sampling...
GTCTCGCACAAATTTGCGCGGTGGTGTTTTTTTATATGGAATTTTTGGTAAGTTTTATTTAAAAATTTATCAGATTTACTCCTTTGCAAGAGAAGAAAGTTGGTCTAGGGGAATGGGGTCAGTATAAAAATAGGCTTCACATTTTTTGTAAAAAATAATTACTTATTCTGATGAGGATTAGTAGTTAGAAATATAATTGTAAACTAAAAATTTATTAAAAAGTCTTTTACTAGGACAATTGAACTTGTATCAGGGGCTTGAATTAGAATGGAACGAGAGCGCGCTAAGTAATTATCAAATGACCAAGATGGAGCTATTGAGACGAGATGATTAAAAACCGACAGGTACCCAATTTCCTAGGCATTAACTCCCTTCTAAGAGACTTCCCATAAAAATGCGACTAACACTATAACATCCAATATAGTTGCAGTGATTAAAATGGCGGAATTGGTATTGGACATTTCCTGGCGAGAATGAGAAGAAAAAGTAAGTGCTATAGTAAATCACAAGAAATGCTCGAATATTCTGTAAAATTACTCATGATGAATAAAAAGGGGGTTATTATCTATGTTAGATTAACAATGATCGAAATATTACTTAAGAAGCGAATTTATTAGTTATAGGATATCTTCTTTCTAAATCAAAAGCCATTTTTGATATTTTAGGGCCAATTACTGATTGTTTTCTTTTATATTCGCTGCTGTAAAAAAGTTTAGCAATTTTTTCTACCATATCTTTGGCAAAACCCTGTTTTATTATTTCATTCAGCGGCTTTTCTTCCTCAATTATTTGATATAAAATTCGATCCAAAACATCATAGTCAGGCAGAGAGTCGGTATCTTTTTGATTTTCTCGAAGTTCAGCGGTCGGCTCTTTATCTATGATATTTTTTGGGATTATATTGTGTTTTTTATATATTGAGATTGCTGGAATATTATTGTTGCGCCAATTGACAAGCTGATAAACTTGGCTTTTATAAAGATCTTTAATGGGATTAAAGGCGCCACACATATCGCCATAAAGCGTAGCGTAGCCACAGGCAAGTTCTGATTTATTGCCAGTAGATAGTAATAATGCGCCACAATCATTAGATAGAGACATTAAAATATTGCCACGAATGCGTGATTGCATATTTTCCGATGTAAGAGGTAATGAGTTTGGTAACGTCTCTAACATTTTTTGGAAAACTGGCTCAATTTCAATAATTTCCAACGCAGATCCTAAATTATTAGCGCAATTTTTAGCATCAATCATCGAGGTATCGCTATTAAAGCGACTAGGTAAGGCATAAAGAGTTACATTTTCACTGCCCAAAGCATCAACTGCCATTGTTGCTACTAAAGCTGAATCGATACCACCAGACATACCTAGTAAAACACTAGAAAAACCATTTTTTAAAATATAATCCCTGAGACCTAAAATACAGGCTTGATAATTATTTTTAGCAGTTATTTCGCAATCTAAATTAAGATCATGGATTTTTTCTGCAAATTGTAAGTAGCTACTGCGATAATTTTGTGGTTCAATAACTTTAATTTCACAGCTATCTTCTATTTCAATAATGGCGTAATCTTCTTCAAAATTTTTCATTTCTAGAATTTTTTCACCATGCTGCCCTAAAACAAAAGAATTTCCATCGAATACCAAAGAATCTTGAGCGCCAACTTGATTGAGATAAATTAATGGTTTTTGACATTTTTTACTAAATTCCACTCCTTTTTTAAATCGCTCTTGCTCCTTTCCTATAGCGTATGGTGATGAGTTAATTGCTATAGCAAAATCTATTTTATGTTCTTTAATAAGAAAAAGATTTTTATTGCTCCAAAGATCAGCGCAAACCATCATGCTAAAGTTAAAATCTCCTAATTTATGAGTGGTAAGGGTTTGAGATGCTTCAAAATAACGCTTCTCATCGAAAACTTCATAATTTGGTAAGTTCTTTTTATTAGCAATTTTATCAACTTTGCCATCTTTGATTAAAATTGCTGAATTGCGTAAAATTATTTCTTTATCACGGTTGGAATCAGTGGTTGGCGAGCCAATAATAAGAGCGCAATTCTTGTCCTCGCTTAATTTGCAAAGCTGTAAAATTTTTTCTTCGCAAGCTTTTACAAAATATTTTTTACGCCACAAATCTTGAGCTGGATAGCCAGAAATTGTCATTTCTGGGAAAGCTACTAAATCACATTCTTTATCTTGCGCTTTTTGAAAATGATGCGCAATCTTGTCAAAATTGCCATCAAGATCACCCACTATAGTATTAATTTGTGCCAAATAAATTTTAATTTTACTCATGAAGCTGGTTATTTTTGATCAAGATCTACGAATAAATGACAATATCGCTCTTTATGCAGCGATTAAACAATCTAATTTAGACGGCGAACCTATAGCTGCAATCTATATTTTTGACGAAATTAATAAAAGAGCAAGAGGTGGTGCCAGTAAATGGTTTTTGCATCATATTTTAGAAAGTTTACAGCAAAATTTACAGCAAAAAATAGGCTGTAAATTAAATTTTATGATTGGTGATAGCTTAGATATCTTAAATGATATTGCTGATAATTTGGTAATTAAGGAGATATATTTAAACCAAAATTTTGACCCAAAAGCGCAAAACTTAATTCACAATATTGATAAATTTGCTCAAAAAAAAGATATTAAAACCTATATTCATGAGGCCAATTTGCTCTTTGAGTCAGGATCAATTCTAAATGGTTCCAATCAATATTTTAAAGTATTTACACCTTTTTGGAAAAAATGCTTATTAAGTGAAGAAAAAATCAGCAAACCATTGCCGATATTGACTCTTAAAAAGAGTTATCTGGATTCTAAAGCACAGGATTATTTTGCTAAAAATAGTTTAAATTTAAATAGTTTAAATCTTTTGCCAAAAATATCTTGGGATGAAGTGATGCAAAAAACTTGGCAGTTTAGCGAAGATGATATTTTAAAAAATTTTGATGATTTTATTGCGAAGAAAATCAGCAATTACAAGCAGAGTCGAGATTTTCCAGGGTTAAAATCAACCTCGAAATTATCACCATATTTACATTTTGGCGTTATTTCGGTGCGTTATATTTTTGAGAAAGTTCGAATTTTTCAGAAATCTCATGATCAATTACACAATAAAGATATTAACCATTTTTTATCAGAGATTGGCTGGCGTGAGTTTTCTTATAACTTGCTGCATAATCATCCCGACCTTCTTACAAAAAACTTTAATACCAAATTTAACAAATTTCCTTGGTATAAAAATGATGATATTTTAGCAAGATGGCAAAAAGGTCAGACGGGCTATCCTATTGTTGATGCTGGCATGAGAGAGCTTTATGCCACTGGATGGATGCATAATAGGGTGCGCATGGTTGTTGGCTCGTTTTTAGTAAAAGATCTCCTAATCGATTGGCGCCAAGGTGAAGAATGGTTTTGGGATTGCTTAGTTGATGCTGATCCAGCTAGCAACTCAGCAAGTTGGCAATGGATTGCGGGTAGTGGTGCTGATGCTGCGCCATATTTCCGTATCTTTAACCCAACCCTGCAAAGTCAAAGATTTGATCCAAAAGGAATTTATCTCAGGAAATGGGTGCCAGAAATTGCTAAATTATCTGATAAATTAATTCATGAACCAAGTCAGGCTAATATGTTTGAATTAAAAGAAGCTGGAATTGAGCTTGGAAAAGATTATCCGCATCCAATAATAAATCATAGTAAAGCTCGCGACATGGCGATGATGGCCTATAAAAGCCTTGGTTAGAAAGGGTTTATTAAATTAAAAATCTGATATTAAAATATAATTAACAAAAAATGAAAAAAATATTATTCATATTTATAGTTTTTATTGGTCAAAATATATCAATATCTATGGCACAAAATGCTTACAATTATTCATTTCAAAAAGCTGCAGGTGGAGATTTTAATTTATCTGATTACAAAGGAAAGGTTTTATTGATTGTTAATACCGCTTCTCAATGCGGATTTACTGGTCAATATAAGGATCTCCAAGAAATATATGACAAATATAAAGACCGAGGCTTTGAAATTATTGCGGTACCATCAAGGGATTTTGGTAATCAAGAATTTGCTCAAGAAGACAAGGTAATTGAGTTTACTAATAAAAATTATAATATTTCGTTTCCCGTCACTAAGATCAGTAAAGTTTCGGGGGATGTAGCTCATCCTTTTTATCTATGGGCTAATGAAAGTTCTGGTTTTTTTGGTTCTCCAAAATGGAATTTTCACAAATATTTGATAGATAAAAATGGCAATTTAGCAAAATGGTTTTCTTCAGCTACTAAGCCAAATTCACCAAAAATCATTGCGGAGATTGAGTTAGAATTAATGAAATAATAACAAGTATTTATATACAGCTAAAAAGTAATCTCGGTATCAATATTGAGATATGAGGCCGTAAATTGCATCAAGATATGGCGTATTTATCTGTTTTTTTCGAGCAAAATCTATAGCATTTCCTACTATCGCTTCAGCTTCTAAAGGTCTATTATTTTCAAAATCAAGCAACATGCTCGTTTTGTAAGGAGTCATGGTTTCGGTGTAGCTAATAAATTTATTAATTACTTCTTGATCAAAGTTACAACCATCTTCATTGGCTATATTTACAATATCTTGCATAACTTTAACAACCAATTGGCGACTATATTTATTGTCCAGTAGCTGTTTTGTTGTGCTGCCATTGGCTAAAACTGATATCGGATTAAAAGATGCGTTCCAAATTAATTTTTTCCACGACTCCATTTGTATATCAGAGCTCACTTGACAATCTAAGTTTGATTTTTGCCAGATTTGTGCTATATTTTTTACTTTATCACTATTTCCTTGCGGATATTTGCCGATTACTAAATTTCCATAATCTTGATGGTCAACAAAAGTTGGAGATAATTTGCTAACGCAAATAAAAGCCAAGGCTCTGATTATTTCATTATTAGGAAATTTCTGCATTAGATCTTTTTCAATATTAATGCCATTTTGAATTAAAACTAAGGTAGTTTTATTGCTAATCACCGGTTTTATTAGTTCTTCAATAGTAATTGATGGCAAAACCTTAGTGCAAATCAATATATAATCAGCTTCTTCACCATATTGCTTAACTTCACTAATAACCTTGGGTCTAAAAATAAATTCACTATCTGGGCTTTTAATTTTTATTCCTTGTGTTTGCGCTTGATCAAATCTGGTGCGAATAGCTGCCGTTACCAAAGCACCACCTTGCTGCAACTTGGCGCCATAGTAAGAGCCAATAGCACCGCATCCTATAATTAAAATTTTCATAATATGCTTATAATTTGTAATAAATTATCATTTTGATATTTTTTAGGTAATAAATCTTGTGACGTGGCGCTAAAGAAGGATTGTAAGTTAATATCCTTTATTTCATCAAATAGATCACTTTTTCTTTTTTCATCAAGATGGGAGACGATTTCATCAAATATTAAAATTGTTGCCTGGTTTTTGTAATTATTAGATATCTTAGCTCTTGCTAAAGTGATGCCCAGCATGATAGATTTTTGTTCACCAGTTGATGATTTCTGAGCTGAAGTATTTTTTTCTCTAAAAATTGCATCAAAATCACAGCGATGCACGCCAAATTTAGTTTTAAAATTTTCCATATCATAGCCACGATTATTGCTAAGCGTTTGCTTGTAAAGATTTTCAACTTCTACTGAAGTTTTGATGCTTATCATTTCCTCAACCTCACCAATAACTTGCAATTTCGGCTTAGGAAAATTTGAGGCAAAAGTTAAAATGGCCTTATTAAAAAAATCTAAACTCTCAACTCGAGCACTAGCAATTGCAACCCCACTTTCAACAATTTGATTTTCAATAGCATTAAGCCATTTTTCTTGCGCCGATTTATCGTTGATAAATTTATATTTTTGTAAAATTAATAATCTTTCACGCAGAAGTTTTTGATAGCGATTAAGGCGCGCATTATGAGAGTGGTCAATATCACAAACTATTTTATCTAGATATTCGCGACGTGCGCTTTTTCCTAAAATAAAAAGCTGCTCAAGTTGAGGGGTTAGAGCTATAAAATTTATTAGATGGTTTTTGACGTCATTTTGTCTTTTGCTATTTATCTCTTCACCGTTTACTTGTGTAGTTTTTTTCTTACTTTTAACAGTATAGGAAATTGCAATTTTTTCGATAAATTCGTGATTTAAAATCTCACTAAAAATAACAAATTGTTGCTGTTTATTGTTATTAATATCGCAAAGAATCATATCTTCAAAATCTGACTTGCGCATTAACGACCCTTTGCCAGTTAGTGTAATTGCTTCTAGGATGTTGGTTTTACCAACTCCATTAGATCCGACAAAAAGCACCATTGGCTGATAAAATGCAAGTTTCTTATAAAGAAAGTTACGAAAATTAGTTAATATTAATTTTGATATGAAAGTTTTTTGCAAGATTTGTCATCTCTATTAAGTCCTACATAAATCGCTAAATTTCGAGGATCTATTATTTAAAATTTATTCAGTATTTATTTCTCTCAACTAATCTTTGCTAAATTTTAAAGAAAAGATTGGAGTTATATTCTAATTGGCATCACCACAAATTCGCAATCCATACTTTCTCCATCAATTAAGGCTGGAGACATGCTATCCTTTAGTCTCAAGGTGAGTATATCATTGTCAATTTGCGATATTACATCTTTAAGGTAGATTGAATTAAAGCCTGTAATAATTTTTTCGCCTCTATATTCAATCGGCAGTATTTCGTGAGCAAAAGATCCGTCATTAGTGCTAACCTCTAGCTCCATTTTATTATTTTCTATAGTAAGTTTTATTGCCTTATGTTTATCATTGGCAACAGTTGAGACGCGATCAACACAATCAAAGAAATTCTTTTTACTGATCTTTATTATTTTATCATTATTTTGCGGGAGTATTTTGTTGTAATCTGGGAACTCTCCATCGATTAATTTTGATATCATCGTATTATCACCAGCCTTAATCTTAATTTTTACCCTTGATATCGATAGCTTTACACTATCAACATTATCAATTATTTTTCTGATTTCATTAACTGATTTTTTAGGAATTATAACACCAAATGGGTTCTTAAAATTATCAAACTCAACAAATGATAAAGCTAAGCGATGACCATCGGTTGCAACATTGCAAAGTTGATTTTTGTCATTTCTTTTGCTAATATGAAGATAAAGTCCGTTTAAATAATAGCGCGTTTCATCGCTTGATATGGCAAAACGAGTTTTATCAATCATTTTGCTAAGCTTTTTGGCATCAACTTCAATTTCTTCTTCGGCAGATCCTTCTTCTAAATTAGGAAATTCACTAGCAGCGATGCAGGGCAGGTTATATTTGGCATCACCATATTTAATATTTAATATACTATCACTCTCTTGCTTGGCAATGATACTTTGATTGTCTGGAATTTTACGGATAATATCAAAAAACATTTGCGCAGGGATTGTCGTTTCACCTTCTGCTATAATATCGCAATTAATTACTGAATTAATCATAATATCCATATCGGTAGCAAAAAGTGATAATTTTCCATCTTTGGCTACAATCTTAATATTTTGTAATACCGGTATTGTATTGCGCCTTTCAACTGCTCCATTAACAGTTGATAGAGCTTTTAAAAGTTGTTTTGATTCAGCTTTAAATTCCATAGTATTGTTATTGAATTTTAATCGTCACTAATATCGGGAGTAAAAATATCATCATCTGACTTTTTACTTTTAGATTTTTTGTTTTCACCAGATTTAGTGCTGCTATTGCGAATTTTTTTACCAGCCAATAATTGTGATATTTCTTTTCCGGTTAGCGTTTCATAAATCAAGAGATTTTGTGCTAATTTTTCTAAATCTTTCATTTTTTTAGTTAAAATATCTTTGGCTTTTTTTAGAGATAAATCTATTATTTTTTTTACCTCATTATCAATTAATTTGCCAGTTTCTTCCGAGAAAACTTTGCTTGTAGAGTATGGCTTTGATTCATCATCGCCATAATCTATAGCGCCAACCTTATCTGACAACCCCCATTTTGTAACCATTGCTCGAGCCATATTAGTGGCTTGCTGAATATCAGAGGCAGCTCCCGTAGTTACTTTGTCATAACCAAAAATCAATTCTTCTGCAGCGCGACCACCCATAGCCACTATTAAGTCATCGTAAAGCTTGGCACGTGATATCGATAGACGATCATTTTCTGGTAGACGCATAACTAAGCCCAAAGCTCTACCTCTTGGAATAATTGTAGCTTTATGAATCGGATCAGACTCTTTGCAATTTATAGCAGTGATAGCATGCCCCGCTTCGTGATAAGCTGTTAACTCTCGCTCCGATTTTTGCATTATCATGGATTTTCGCTCCGATCCCATTAAAATTTTATCTTTGGCATCCTCAAGATTTTGCATGGTAACCATTTTCTGATCTTTGCGCGCTGCTAGCAAGGCTCCTTCATTTATTAGGTTAGCTAGCTCTGCCCCAGCAAATCCAGGAGTTCCACGGGCAATAATTTTGGGGTCAATATCAGCTGCTCCAGTAACTTTGCGAAGATGGACTTTTAAAATTTGTTCACGACCAACTACATCTGGATTAGAAACTGTTACTTGGCGATCAAATCTACCTGGACGCAATAAGGCTCTATCCAAGACATCGGCTCTATTAGTCGCGGCAATTATGACTACCCCCTCATTTTCTGAGAATCCATCCATCTCCACTAAAAGCTGATTTAATGTTTGCTCTCTTTCGTCATTACCTCCACCAACTCCGCTTCCTCGATGACGACCAACTGCATCAATTTCATCAATAAAAACTATACAAGGTGTACTTTTTTTAGCTTGAGCAAACATATCGCGAACACGACTTGCACCAACTCCAACAAACATCTCTACAAAATCAGAGCCCGATATTGAAAAAAACGGCACATTAGCTTCTCCAGCAATTGCGCGTGCTAGAAGTGTTTTACCAGTTCCAGGAGGACCTATCAATAGGCATCCACGAGGAATCTTGGCGCCAAGTTCGATATATTTCTGCGAATTTTTAAGAAAATCGACAACTTCACTCAGCTCTTGCCTTGCTTCATCAATGCCAGCAACATCGGCAAAAGTTATTTTATTTTTATTTTCTTGTAGCAATTTAGCTTTTGATTTACCAAAGCCAAAAGCGCCACCACCTTTGCCACCAGAAGCGCCGCGCGCCAAATATAACCATAGTCCAATCATTAAAATAAATGGTAACCAACCAAGGAAACCAGCAATAATCTTTTCTGATTTTGAAACCAAGGGTACTGCTTCAATCTCAACTCCGTTTCCTTCTAATTCCTCAACTAATTTTGGATAATCTGGTAAATATGTAGAAAATCTTGAGCCATCAGAGCTTACGCCACTAAGGTCTTTGCCCTTAATATGAACCTTTTTTACCTGACCGGCTTCAACTTTATTAATAAATTCACTAAAAATAATTTTTTGGCCGCTAGGATTGGATGCGTTGTTAAATAAGTTACTTATACTTAAGACCACAATAAAGACTGCAATCCAAGTAATAAAATTTCGACTAGGAGAGTTTTTTTTCATTAAAAAAAAATTGATTAAAATATATAACTAAACAAAGAGTTAAGAATTGTAACAAATTATTCAACAGTTATTGCGACACTAATTAAGAGCCAGTTATAAATTGCTCCCTAATTATTCTTTCTTCAAGTGAATGATTGGGGTCAAAAACTATTGTAAAGGCCAAGCTCTTATCTTGTGATACAGATATTTCTTTAACCTCTTTGATCTCATTAAAATCTGCTGTAGCAACAGCAGGACGTTTTTCGTGATCTAAAATCTTAAATTTTATCTTACTATTCGCTGGCAATAGAGCTCCATTCCATTTTCGTGGACGAAAAGGGCATATTGGTGTCAAGGTAAGTATTTTTGAGCCAAATGGAATAATAGGGCCACCAGCAGAAAAATTATAAGCTGTACTACCGGCTGGAGTAGCTACTAAAATTCCATCAGCGGAAAGGTTAGAAATTCTCTCTTGGCCATTAATTTCAATCGCCACTTTAACCGATTGACTTGATTTGCGAGTAATTGCCACTTCGTTAATTGCGATGTGATTATATTTTTTACCCTTAACATCAATAACTCTCATCTTTAATGGATGAATTTTTGTTTCACTGCTATTTTCAATTTTGTCTAATAAATTCTTATCATCTCGGTAGCTATTCATTAAAAAACCCACAGTCCCACAATTTATGCCATAAATTGGTATATTACTTTCTTTGTATCTATGCAGTAAATGAAGCATTAGGCCATCACCGCCAATTGCTATAATTAGATCAAAGTCGGTAGCGCTTATGTTGTTATTGGTAAGGTCTAAAAAATTATATTTAGAAACTAGCTCATTTTTTATAACGATAGCTTTTTCATTTTTTAAGGCGGCAATGATAGCTATATTGTTATATTTCATAATTATCTAACTTTTGAGGCTGCAAATAAGGCGATAGCTGCAGCATTGGCAACATTTAAACTCTCAACATTGTTGCAAATATCAATTTTAAGTAAAATATCACAATTTTTTTTGACTAAATGTCTTATACCCTTACCTTCAGAGCCCAAAATAACAGCTTTATTTTGATATTTAGTAATTTGCGAAATGTCATTTTTAGACTCGCCACTAAGGCCTATATTCCAGTAATCTAATTTTTTAAGCTTTATAATCAGGTCATTTATATTGCTAGCAAAATAAGGGTGCATGAATTCAAGATTCCCTGCGGCAGACTTTGCTATCACTGAATTTTCTTGTACAGAATTATGTTGACTAAAAACAATAATATTAAAATTAAAAGCAGCAGCGCTTCTAATTATAGCACCGATATTATGTGGATCAGTAATTTGATCAAGAATCAAAATATTCGGCATCTGCTTTTTTTGATCTTGATTATGAAGCATTTCAAGAAGATCAATCTGATTCTTGATAGGTAATTTAGTGGCTGATATTACCAAATCTTGATGATTATGATCCTCTCCAACCATTCTATCAAGCTGATATTTATCAGATTTTTTAATAAAATTTTGTAAATGAATAAGGTTGTTCTTTTTTAAGAATAGCAAAAGCTCATCATGAGAATTTTTAGTGGTAAATATTTGGTATATTTTGCGCCTTTTATTTAAGATAGCTTGTAGGCAGGGGTGAGTACCAAAAAGTAGTATTTTGCTACTATCTTCACTGTTGAATTTAGATATTTTGGGTTTTTTATGTGCTGATTTTGGTCTTTTAGCTACGAAAGCCCTAGAGCTGTTCTTTTTTTTCATCTTCAACCGCCTTTTCTTTTTCTAGGATTTTAGTATCAGACTTGTTGGACTCAGCACTATTTTTTGCATCTTTTAATTTAACTAAAATTTCAATTTCAGAATCATTAAATAAGTCTTTTTTAACGTTACTTATTTTATCTTGGATTAATTGATTTTTTATATTGTTTCGTACTGAATCAAACGGTAATGGTTTGGCATCTCTGACGTCGCTATATTTTATAATATGCCAACCATAAGAAGTTTTAATTGGCTGAGATAGTTCGTTTTTATCAAGTTTTACCAATATTTCTGCTATCTCTGGAGATAATGAGTTTTCAATGATAAAGCCGATATTGCCACCATTTTCTGCAGATTTTTTGTCAATGGAGTTGTTTTTAGCTTGTTGAGCAAACTTTTTTGGTGATTTAGATATTGCGCGATATACTTCTTCAGCTTTTTTTTCGTTATCCAAGATAATATGGTAGAAATTATATTCCTTTTTGCCGTTTATCTGGTTGCTTAAATTGACATAAGTTTCACTAATTAGTTGGTCATTAACTTCATTAGCAACTATATAATCCATGTAACCCTGGTTTATGATAGCTTTTTTTACTTGCTCAATTTTATTTTTGATATCACTTTGTTTATGAATCCCAACTTTTTTTGCTTTGATAAGCAGTTTTTTATCAACATATATTTCACGAACCACTATTTTGATAATCTCTGATGGCATTTCACTGATTTCAGGAGCTTGTATTAGATTGCTTTGAGAGCTGCCTTGAAATATTTCTGCGAGCTTTGCTGTTACTTCTGATTTGTATATATTGTCCCCATTAACTCTTGCTACCACTTCCTTACTTTTTGAAATATCAGAAAAATATATTGCGCTAAATATAGCAGCTATAGCTATTGATGAAATAATAAATATCTTAGTTATATTTTTTGTATCTCTTTTTTTTGTAGCTTTCTTTTTCATAGTTTTAAATTTGAAATTATAAAGTTAGGAAAAATTTTATTTTCATTGCATATAGCTTCTAGTTGATCGCGGTTGCAATCTTGCCAATATTTAATATTCATGACATTAGATAAAATGCCTCCCGTAACAAGTAAACTATCTATTTTACTGTTTGAGGCTCCTAAAATGTCGGTCTCAATACCATCACCAATAGCGATAACCCTATCTTTTTGTTTAATATTAAACAAATTGCAAGTCATTTTATATATTGATTCGTAAGGTTTTCCACAATATTCTACTTTTCCACCAAGCTCCTCATATTGTTTCCCAATAATACCAGCGCAATTCATTTTGCGACCATCCTTTTTTACAACTATTAGGTCTGGGTTTACGCAAATCATGGGTAAGTTATATTCTAAGCACTCTTTTATTTGAGGTATTTTTTCATTTATATTTGATCTATCGTGATCAAATCCGGTTGTGATAATAAAGCTAGCTTCTTTAGCGCTATCTACTATTGTATAATCTAACTCCTGCAGTAAATCAATGTCTTTTTCGGGGCCTATATAATAGTATTTATTGCTTTGATTTATAAAATTATCTTCTTGATTTTGCTGCAATTGCAAAAAGGCAACCTCTCCGGATGTTATAATAAAATCATATAAATCACTTGTAATGCCAAGCTTATGCAAAAGATTAGCGACAATAAATTTTCTTCTCGGAGCGTTTGATACGAAACAGATTTTTTTATCTTGAGAGCGCAGATATTTGATCGCATCAATAACCCCATCATAAACTGATTCGCCATCGTGAACAACTCCCCAAATGTCAAAAATAAAATATTGATAATGGTCTATTTCTTTAATACTAGATATATGTTTCACGTTAAATTAACTTATTTTGCTGAACTGTTTTCGAGATAAATCTCAGCTATATCTGCAGAAACCTGAATAGCTTTGCCAATAGTTTTAAATGTCTTAGCATGTTTTTTGCTAAAGCTTTGTTTGTAAAAAATTTGCAGCTGGTCACCAAGTCTTATCTTGTTTATATTTTTCTTGTTGTCTATGATTATCCAAGAATTAGTAAGATTTATTTGATTGCTAATTTTCCCCGTTGCTATGATTTTATTTTCAATCTCATCTTCTCCTGTTATGGGGTTTTGTATCTGATATTTGGCTATTATATTAAATTCATCTCCTTCTCTTATACCATCATCCTTGCCTAAATTAACCTTGAATATAGCTTTGTTTTTATAGATTCTTTTTTCGAGTATATAACCTTTTTTGGCAAAAATATTTTGCAATTTTTCTGAAATGTTAGACAAAGCTTTTTCGCCAGCTAAGCGCATTAAGCCGTCATCTTGCTCTTTTGCCTTGGACTCGCTGCCACCAATTGATATACCTCCTATTTTTAATCCCCCACTATGCTGAACATCTTTAGTGTCAATTGCTTCACCTGTAAAGTGAATTATTTTTATAACATCAAGTGATGGAACTGATAATATTTTAATGTTACCCGACACTATAGCATTGTAGGTAAACTGTGCTGGAGTATTTTTATAAGTACCGCTATTTTTATCATACTTACTTTTTTGATTTTTATAGCTAGAGCTAAAACTAGCATTTGAAATAGTGCCAATAATAGTATAATCAGTTATTTTTGGTCCTTTATATGAGTTGTTATTGTTAAGTTGTGCTAGTGTTATTTCTTCTTTTAACTTTAGTCCGGCAGATCTATCTATTATTGCTGCCAAATTATTGTTAGCTAAGATATTTTCAATATTCTTAGAAATTGATAATCCAAGATTTGATTGCTTAGCTACCTCAATATTATTTTCGTCAAGTTTATACACTAAAACCTTAGGAAGGTTCTGCTGCATTTCATCTTTAGTTGGAAGAAATTGGCTTTTTGGCAGTAAATGTTTTTGATAATTTTCAAAATTTCTTATCTTGGTAGCGCAAGAGCTAGCTATAAGAAGTATCGTTAATACACACGATATTTTAATAATATTACTGCCTCTTAACATGGTTGGTTAGGTGGATAAATTTTAGTTAATTCCCAGGGATATAAATATACCATTTTGTTTAATCTTCTTTTCAAACTCAACTATAGCTGATTTTCTTGCCAGAGAATAGCTAGATGGAGAGCTACCGGTCACATTAATTTTATTGCTACTTAATAGCTTATTTTGTGACCAACTTTCAAGAGAGATAGTGATATTATTCATTAAGTAACCATAAACCTTTTTTTTATCTTCAGATATTTTTGCTTTAATAAGAATTTGATTCTTATTAAAAGGTTTTTGCTTGATAATTTTTATTTTCTTATGATTTAGGGCTAAAGCTAGGCTTTGCCTGATATCTTGCGGGGTGTTGCTATCGATATAAAACTCAATTTTATCTAATATACCATTACTTTGATCTTGTAAATTAACTATATTACGCAGTTTTTCTTGCGATAGAGTTGAGCTACCAAGGCTTTTTATGATTGAATTATAAAAATCAATTTGATTGGCAAAGTCTGATATTTTGTTTAAAGCGTTATAGCGCAAGATTATATTTTGTGCCATTGATTGCTTATCAAGCTTTGTAATTTTTTGATATAAATCATTAATTTCTGCTTTATAAAACTTAATGAATTCGGCTCTATCTATGGCGATCTCAACAAAAAATATAGAATTATTGACCTGACTATTAATTACCTTATAATTGCTGAATTTTATTTCAGATGTGTTTTGTTTTATATTTTGTCGAAACTCCTCATTGGTGCTAAAGTTATTTTCCTCCCTTATAAGTGTTGTAGTTGCTGAAACTGAGCTAGAAAGCCTTGAGCTCGCTTCAAATAGAGCCCCAACTTTCGCTTCTTGCATAGTATAGCCCTGTGCTATGCCGTAAAGGAATTGGGAGTTATTTTGTTGTGGGTTTATATACCAAGAGGGCGGTTGAGTAAAATTATTATTTATTGAGGTGCAGGATGCAAAAGTCGTTGCTAGTGTAATAAATAATGTTACAGTAGTGATTTTTATAAATTTATTCAATCTCATCAAATGCCGATCTGCTATTTTGATCTACAGAATTAATTCTATTAGATGCGGCACTTGCCTCAATTGTCTTGATGCGCTCTTCATTAAGAGAAGATAGGCATGAAGATAGTAGTAGCAATATCAATATAGATGTTACTTTTTGCATTGGATTGATTTATTTTTCGTTCTCAAGCTCGTCAAATAAAGCTTTTGTAGCAGCTTCAGTTTTGTTTATATTACCTTGTCCGATATTTGATTTTTGCAACATAGCTTCAAATGTATTTTGGCCATTTTCAATAAAAGATGTATAATCCTTGTTAGTAAGAAGCATTTGTACATATAGAGTACCATCTTTAGAGCGGTAAGTATTTATTCTTTTAATTCCAGATAATGGTAAATCTTTTACCACTTCTTTAGTTGCCTGAGCAAAGAAATCTTCAACATCTTCATTATCATTTACCCCTGCAGATCTAAGAGAGTTTTTTGTTATCCTGCTCACCTTAGATTGAATTATTGACGCTATATTAGCTTTGCCATCAAGTTCCGCCTTAGGAATTTGAAATTGAATGCCGCCGCGAGATGGGGCAGCAATTCCAACTGCTGTCACTCCTTGATCAGATTCGGGGCTTAAAACCCATGAAGGCAGGTTGGATAAATCGCCGGATAGGTCTTGAACTTTAGGTGTCTCGTTTTTTTTGGCGCAAGAAAAAGATAAAAATAAGATGCTTATAATGGTGATTATATTTAGTATAATTTTCATGCTTTTTGTGAATTATGTTAATAATTTTTTTGGCCAAAACCAAAAATTAAATATATCTAATATATGTAAATAAATAGAAATTATTTTAATTACAATAATTAACTACAGCTCTTACCTAAGACAAAATTTTTTCTGCAAAAATAACAGATAAAAATCTACTTTGTGAAAGAGGGGATTTACAAAAAAATCATAATATATTGTAAGAGAGGCGAAAGATATTTCGGTCTTAACTTTAACTCTGCAATAAAAATATAATTTATAAAAAATAAAAAGTTTGACATATTTCTTAGATTTGCTATATTATGGTACAGTTATTAATTTAACCCAGATCCGTCAATAAAAAGCTAATTTGGGCCTGTCGCAAATCAAATTCAAACAATCCCCTAATTTCCTAATATTTTTACTTGCCTCAAAGCAGCATTAAGCTAGTATTTATCTAGCTTAATG
>Ga0209223_10002984_pt1 | contig 16441 bp, 26 predicted proteins | sample COG_06_FD_184750 | JGI IMG/M metagenome (GOLD analysis project Ga0209223, IMG submission 184750) | Pelagic Microbial community sample from North Sea - COGITO 998_met_06 (SPAdes) (version 2) | ecosystem: Environmental > Aquatic > Marine > Neritic zone/Coastal water | place: Helgoland, sampling...
GCCATCGGTCCATGCCTTTGACCCCAACAATCCAGAAATGAGCTTTGCAGCCATGGGTGCTATGCTGGATGATCCTATGACCAAGGAGCTTGAGAGGGCTCTTGGATTCATGGATAACAGTAACTTTTTTGACTCACCTGAGTCAGAAGCCCGAGCCACATCAGCTGGTTCAGGACTCGGGTCTCAGGATTCAACTTACCTTGAAGCTGTTGAAGCTGGTGACACGGAAACTGCACAGGCTATGGTGGACGCAGCAGCAAATGATGCAGGGTATGTGGAAGAAATGTATCATGGCACCATAAGTCAAAAGAACTTTAACAAGTTCAGAGAAAAACAATCTGGTATATGGTTGGCCGCAGACGAGGCTAATGCTCAACCTTCAGGTGGTGACGCCCCTGCCCGAGTCATGAGACTCAAGGCAGACTTAGGTGAGTTTCCTGTGACTTTATCCCCAGAAGATTACGCAGATTGGCAGGCATCCCCTAACCCCATGAAGTGGCTAGCCGACTTTAGAAACTTTAAATGGAGACAAGGAAACTACACACGCCCTAACCCTGCATCGTTTGCTTCACCCACGGCAGTCAAAGTAGGAGACTACGCTACTGTCGTGTTCAACTCTAACCAGCTTAAATCTGGGGAGCCTATAACGAAGACAGCAAAAGGAAATGTCATCCCCCTAAGTGAAAGGTTTGATACAGCGCAAGGTGACCTTCGATACACTTCGGCTGGCTTGCCATCGGTAGACTTGAGTCTAGACTTTGGTCACGTGCCTACCAAGTATGAGTTACCTATGATGCACGCTGGTGAGTATACACCACCGAAAGGTTTATTGAGGAAGATGCTTCTCTGGGATGCAGACCCTAGGATTACACGGCTGTATAAATCTATGCGGGACCACCACCGAGGATCCGAGGAGACCTTGAAGAGGATGCAGACTGAGTTCATTAAAATCCAGAACAAAGACTATGGTAAAGATAGATCTAAGTGGCCAGCGGAGGACATTGCCACAGCCGTCGGTACTACTGAGGGTTTAGAACTTAATGCAGATACTAGCACACGGATAGAAGATGCGTATGACGCAGAGATCACAGCGATCAAGGCGAACAAGAGTTTGAGTGAATCAGATGCTGCCGCCATGAAAGTTGAGGCCAACAGAACACGCCAGCAGCAACGCGGCGATGCAATGAAGTTAAGAGCTCGCGCCTTTAAACAGGAACAAGAGTTAGCAATCAACCGCATCAACAAGCAGTCCCCAGCCTTGGCCACCCACATTGCTAAGATGAGAGGACTCGTGGATCAGCTGTCTGCGCTGCTGCCAAAGTATTATAAGCTGACAGATCAGGACGGGGTAGCTACCACGCTTGGGCTCAAGATCGATTCCAACCAAGGTATCTACATCACACGGACATACAAGATGTTCACTGAGGTAGGCTATCATAAGCAGATTCGAGATCAGATGATTAACCCACAGACTGAGCAATATCGAAACCTACGGGATCGAGCTCAGGTTCTGTTCGATGACATGAAGCTGGAGCAGATGACCAAGCAAGAAGCTGATAAGCTACAGGAACAGAACCCTGACATGTCAGAAGACATGGCCCTTGAGCTCGGAGAGGTTGAGGCGAAGAGGTGGATGGATGCAAACCCCGAGGCAGGTCAAGCAGCTTTGTTGGACTTCATAGACAGCTATCATAACCCCAACAACAACAGTGCAATCAGGCAGTCGGATGGGTATGCAGTCCTAGTTGAGAACCTTAAGCAGAGGAAGTCTGACGCTGAGTTGCCTGAGGTTCTCAGAGAGTTGCTCGGAGAGAACACCAACCTCGAGGATGGTGTCGCTAATTTACTGAACACATATGCAACTGTAGCGTCCATGGTGTCCAACCAAGCTTACCTATATAACATTGCTACGGTGGGTCAAGGGAAGCATGTGAAAGGGGGAGTGCCACTAGAGGATAAGTTCCTCTTAACACCTGATGAGTATAAGGCATCAGTGGCTGAAAACCCAGAGAAGTATAACGAGTGGGAACAGGACTCAACTCGCGTCTCTATTCACGATCCACTGCGGGGGTTGTATGCACCTACAGATTTCTGGAAAGACTTAGCCGCACTCACTAAGCGTGGTCAGTTTGAGCCACCTGAAACTGCGGCAGGTAAAGCGATGTTAATGGGAGCACAGGGTCTATCCATGGCAACAGGCTCCGCGATGGCATTCAAGACGTTGGGTTCTACTGGCTTCTATATTCGTAACGCGCTTGGTAACCCACTGTTCTTTGCCCCTATGCAAGGGAACTTCAACATGGGGGAGATGACTAAGCAGGCTTGGGACCAGCTCAAACGGACCGTATTGACCTTGGAAGATACCGATACAGCTTTGCAAAAGTATTATGATCTAGGGATATTAGGAACTAACCTCCGCACAAACGTCATGCGCGATCTCCTGCAAGGGAAAACTAGGATCTCTGATGTTCGCACAGCCCTACAAGACATTGAGAAAAAGCATGGCACCATCGATTCCATACGAGATAAGATTGGTAAAGCTGGTGTGGTAGTCTCAGGTCCTGTGAAAGGATTACAAGAGGTATATCGCAAGGCGACAGAACTTGCAGATGCAGCAGATGCATTCTACAAGATAGCTTACTTTGAGGCTGAGATGAAGACACTCCGTAAAGCCGTCGAGGCAGCGGAACCAAACACGAGCTTCTATAAAGTTAGTGAAGATGTGCTTGAAAAAGAAGCTGCTGATATGGTTCAGCAGACGTCACAGATGTCCACCCAAAGGTGGCCAATTATTGAGAAGCTATCACAGTCTCCATTCGGGTTAGCCTTCGCGCCATACCTAGGCTTCACTGGTGACGTGTTCCGTATTCCGTTTAACACATTTCGCTTAGCCAAGAAGCAGGTCGGGTCGGATAACTCAGTCATCAGAGCTAGAGGATACCGCCGCTTCTTTGGTATGGGTGTGGTGACTGTCGCCACAGCAGGTGTGCCAGCTATGGTATCTTCTCTCTTGGGTGACCTTGATGAGGAAGATAGATACATGCTACGCAAATCGGCCCCAGACTTTGCGAAGCGTAGTACTCCTATCTATTACAAGTGGGATGGGCAACTGATGAGACTAAGCTTAACCTACGTCAACCCATTCTCCCCGATCTATGATCCATTTACCACAGGATACTCAGAGTTGATCCGAGGTAATGTCGGCAAGGCCGCATCGGATGTAGTGAGTGGCTTGTTCTTGGATACCTTCGGTAACGAACAGATCTTATTTGGGACAGCAATGCAACTTAAGAGGAACAGAGATGAACAAACAGGGCGTCCAATTTATGATGAGGCAACTGATGATTTCATGGATGTCATGGGTAAGTCTTTGAAGTTCTTGTATGAGGGCGCATATCAAACCCGCATCGAAGAGGCAATACGGGAGTCCATCGAACGACGTGGGCTGGACTCATCTCAAATTCTTGGTGATTCTAGTGGTAGACTGATTCAGGAGTTGCTCCCCGCAAAGCCACAGGCAGTAGATTTGGAAGCATCATTCAACACTTACAAGTATAAGATGAAGAGCTCCACAGATGAGTCCAAGCGTGACACATTTAGTATCTTCAGCAGCACGCCCATGAGTTCGGAAAGTGTAGCTGATGTATACAATGAGCACTACGACGATATGTATCGGATCAACTCTAACCTCTACCGTGCGACTCTAGCGTATGAGAAGATGGGCATAGCTAGGTGGAAGATACGTAACTCCTTGATCAAGTCGGGGTATGGCAAGAAGAGAACGGACAACCTGATGAGTGGTGTGATGCTGGCCCCATCCATATCACCGACCTTCATGCAAGATCTAGCAGGCAGGGGTCTCATTGACAGAGCCAACCCTTACTACGGTGCAAAGGCATCCTCACCATACATGAGAATCTTAGGTCTGGATGACTAAGCCAGCACAAAAAAAGCCCCGCACCCACGGTTTAAGTGGGTGCAGGGCTGCTGTGTAGTGGAGGGTGTGTCGATGGGACTCCGTCTACGTGATTCTCAAGGGCTTAACTTTACTTAGTTGAGGTCAGGTTACCACACGCTTTGCAGTATAGCTTACCTGCCTTCGACTCGACGTGTGCATCACAGCACGTTGACCTCTTCCAGAATAAACTGTTGCGGTAGGTCGTTGGGTTGGTTCGGATATCTCTATCCCCCTTGCCACCAGTCACGCGTTCGTATGGATGATGTGAGTTTGGCATGGCTTAGTCTTTGGTAGTAGTTGTGAATGTCTCGGCAGCATCAGTAGCAAATACATTGATAGCTAATGCCAGTGCTCGGGTAGCTTTGAAGTAAGGGTCAAGCTCATCACACCTCTCGATCATCTTCTCAGTGTCATCAGCTTGTCCCATCTTTAATACCTCTTCCGCAGCAAACTCACTCAAGTGATACTTCAGGTAGCTGACCACGTCCATGACAATAGAGGATGGTATGAACTTGGATCTCATAGACTGATGTGCCTTCGCCATCTTAGGATCTAAGCTGTGGTTCTCATGATCTGCCACTGGCCTGATGTGTTCAAGGAACACATCATGAAATGACTCAAGAGCTTTCGTGTTACTGGTTGTTGGTATCTCCATTTGGTGTGGTCTTTGTTAAGTCTATGATGATCTGTTGCACTGTCTTGTTGGCAGCATTCTTGTCTAGGTTCTTGCAACCATGGATGATGGTGGCGTGATGCCTGTTGAAATACTTACCAATCTCAGGGAAGGATGCACCCTTGTGGCGTAGCACATAGAAGACTGCTTGTCTCCACTGGCTTACCCTTTGGGTTCTCTTGGATGATAACAAATCACTCATCGAGATGCCAGACAATTCACTGGCACGCTGGACAAGTTGATCATATTCCTTAGGGGTCGGGGCCCCCAAGGATTTAGCGAATGGTGTGCGTGGTGTATTCATACATGTATTAAGTTAAGCAACCAGACCAGTAGGGAGAAGACTCCAACCGATACTACTGTCATACCACATAGGATCCACAAGCACACAATGTGCCCAACCCTTTCGGTGGGGTCTACTCTGGTGCGAGTTAGGTGGGGTATCTGCGTGTGCAGATATTCGGGTTGTCTACTCATGTGCTTTGGCGATGTCGTGTGCTGTCTCTCGGCCTCGGTCGGTGAGTCCAATGGTGATTACTCTGCGGTCAAACTGGTTGCGCTTTCGGAAGGCAAGACGCATGGACTCAAGCTTGTCAAGGATGCCAGTCATGGCAGCACTAGTCAGTCCAATCTTACGGCTGATGTGACTGGTTGTCATGGACTCCTCCTCAAGTAGGAGGATGGTGATTGCTTGGGTCAGGTTAAGCTTGTGCTTGTGTGCTCTGAGGAATTGCTGCTGTGTTTTTATTATTGTTTCTATGGTCATGTGTTTGGGTTCTATCGGTTGTTTACTTTATGTTCAAGTTCGCTGACCCATCGTCTTGATAGGTCATTGATTTTTCTAGCATCAGCTACACGCTTCAGCTTAGAGAGGTGCTGCTCCTCCCGATACCTGACCCACACTAGGTGAATCAGGTAACAGGATACAGGGATCAGGATTAAGGGTGCAAGTAAATAGCTCATGGTGTTGAGTCTATCTCTAGGTTAACATTCTCAATCTGGTATGACCCATCCATCACCTCATACATGTCAACCTCTTGGTCTTCAATTACGGTGATGAGTTTCTTGAGGTTGGCCACCATGTTGATGGTGCTATCAAGTCCGAGTATAGTTATTGTAGTTCTCATTGTTTCTATTGGTTGTGGTTTAAGCGTAGGGTGGGAAGCTGGGGATGTCACGTAGCCTGTCATAGATGGCAGTGACTGAGTGATCATCCTTGTGCCAGACGTGCCACTCCCGTCCTGTCTTCTCAATGTGGTAGCCTGCATCCTCGATGCGCTGCACTATCTTCGACTTGCGCTTGACCTTGGGCTTGGTCGTGTGGAATACATTATTCCATGCATCACCCAAGTTCACTGCCTCCACTGCGATGGTGAAGTGTGGTGACATGAAGCCGACTAGCTCAAGCTCATGGAGGTTGTCCAAGTAGGGGGCGTGCTGCTTCGGGGTCAGGTTCGTCTTGACTATGGTGCTGTGGGAGCTTGTGCCATATGGATAGAGACCCTCTACGATATGTTCAGTTCCTGCCATCATGATGATGTCCCCCACTTTAAGGTCGCGGACTTTAACTGTTTGTGTTTGTGTTTGTGTTTGTGTTTTCATTTGTTTGGTGTTGTTTTCTTTAGTGATCTTTAGTAGATAGGCTAGTTACTCCTGCATCACACAGAAGAATGGTAGCATCTAATAGCTTGAGTAGAGTAGACTCAGGAAACATATTGCTATGCTCCTCGGAGAATCCATAGAAGCTTAGGACATCCTTGACAGTATGCATCCCAGCAAAGGGCTTAGTATATTCCCATGATGTCTCGACGAGACAGGATAGAATAGCCTTGAGCACCTGCTGGTTCTCTACTCCTATCCCACGTCTCCTCGACTTCTCAGCTATGAACCCAAGATTTTGTTGGGGGCTACCAGCATTGTCAATGAGGTGTTCAGTCTCATTGGTAGTGCAAAATTCTAGTCCGTCGAAACTAATCTCCGCTCGCTCCACTCCATCCTCGGTGAGTGGGGTGTAGCTTGTGGGGTCAAAGGACACTATGTAGGGAGTGCCCTTGTATGTTTTTGTAGTGTGTTTCATGGTTTTATTTGTATAGGTTGACTGGGATCTGGGCTAAGGTATCTTGCCCATTGGTATTGCGTAGACGTTGCAGGATAGAGGATACATCGTGGGTGTTGTAGATCCCATAGTTTCCTGTATACCATGCATCGAACAGCCGCTCTCGCCACCCCGCACGGAACGTGCTGAACCACAAGAGCAGCGCACCCTTCACCTCATCGTTTGTGATGTGACGCAGGTGGGTGTTGAACATGGCACGTGACTCAGCTGCTGCTGTGCCTAGTGCATCCACCTTGTCGGTGGTGAAGTAGCTCCAGTCACCTCGCTCACCTTTGGGGTGTACTTCATACTGATCCCCATCTTTCTTAAGCATCCAGCCCCATGTCTTGAGTAGCTTGCGTAGTTCCTTGTCTGTCATTTCTTCGTAGTGTGTTTGCATTTGTTTTGTTTCTATTGGTTGTTGGTTTCGGGGTTAGGTATATCTGTCAGGGTGTAGCTCTGGTCTACATACCAGTTCCAAGCGGGGCAATCAAGCCACGCCCGTCCAATGACAGTGCCTTCAGTGTCTGTTGCTACAGCTTCTTCCTTCGCCTGATAGCGAACTACGAGGTTGGCTGCTACGGAGCATAGGCTGCGCGTGATGCTCTTGCATTGACTCCCTTGGCGGGTCGTCCATTTTATTATATACATTTGTTTCTATTGGTTGTTGTTGTTGTATGCCTCGGTCAACAGGTGCACTAGGTGCTTGGCTGCCTCGGCTATGTGTTCGTTGTCGTGGTTGCATATGTCAAGGAGCAGGTCACATGACTTATGATACATGGTGGAGGATTCAATGTTGGGTAGTGATAGGACTACCGCTGCCATTGTCGCCAGCTCATCATCAGTCGCGTGCTCTGCTAGTGCATATGCTTGTTGTTCTTTGTCGGTCATGGATAAGGGTTCAGTCTTCTGGTGTATACAGGGGTTCATTGTAGATCGGGATCATGGTGAGGGTGGCAAGACCCTCCCAGTCCTCTCCGTCCTGACTAATCTCAAAGGGAACTCCGATCCCTGCGAAGATGTCCCCATCTTCTGGGATGTCTGCTCGACATACACTGATGCTGTCGGGGTCACAGTAATGCTCAGTGATTGCGTCCAGCAGCAAGCCCGTTAGCTTGGGTCGGTCTGCCATATCCACGTCTTGCAACACAGCAATAGCTGGGTTGTCCAAGGTGCGGACTTCAACGAGTAAGTTAATTCTCATGGTGTTCATTCTTATTTTCATTTGTTTTGTTTCTATTTGTTTTTGTTAAGACCCCCGCCCCGAAGGGCAGGGGTGATTGTTTGTTGGGGTTAGCCAGCGAGGGTAGCATTCAGCACACGCTGCGCTTCGTCGGCGGCTGGTTCGTAGTCACCCTTGATGAGGTAACGGGAGAACTCCTGCTTGCGGTCAGCACCTGTGCCAAACTCAGAGCTGAATGCCTTACGTCCTTGGGTAGTGGTCTTGCCAACACCTTCACCGCTAGTCCAGAACTCGGTTGCACCATTGAGGACATCATACATGTTACGTCCTTGGTTGCCCCGACCATGTCGAGCAAGGTCAGCGATGCCTTGCACTTGGTTAAGTGTTCGGGTGCTGAAGGTCTCAATCTTCTCGCCTCGATCAAACGCTTTGTTGATGAAGTAGCCACCGACAACAGCTTCGATGTCTGCGTCCCTAACTTGGAAGGCAGCTAGCTCTTCCATCTTCTCGGTGAAGATCGACCTACCCTTGAGCACATCGTTGAGGTATGTGCCTAGCTTGTTGCAAGCTACCTTGGCATCACCCTTGTGATACACTTTGAAGTCAAGGTTCTTTTCACCCTCGACTGACCAGTTGAGTGTGTTGTTACACACAATCCTGATCATGGAATCGTAGGCTCGGAAGGCTAGGCTACCATCGTGACTGGTCACGAAGTTGATGTTGCCGTGGAACTTGTCACCGTTGACAGAGAATCCATTGGCATCACCCACCTCAACTGAGATGAAGTATCGGCGGAGACCACACAGTGTGCCAACACATGTCAGCTTGTAGTCCATGTCCACACCTTGGAAGGCAGTAGACATTGCCTTCCATACGTCTCGGTTCTGGATGACAGAGTAGCGATTGCCACTGATGTGCAGGGGGTGGAGGTCACCTTCTCGGGTCAAAGCGCATAGCGATTTGTAATCCTTGAGTGTTACCTGCTGACCTGCAATGCCAGCGGTTACAGTTCCCTCAACTATCTGAGGGTGGAGTCCGTGTTCCTCCACATCAGCAAGGTGGATGCTATCACCCACTCTGGTTTCAAGGCCATGCCATGCAGCATACTTGGAGTGATTAGGAACGAGGACGGAATCGATGTTTGTTATTTCATGTGACATAATGTTTGTATTCTATTTGGTTTTGGTTTTGTTTGTAGTGAGTTCACCTGCTGTTGCAGCAGCGAACTGAGATTAGTTAATGTTAATAATGTGTTGATGTCTAGTCTTATTTTAAATAAGTTATTCATTCACTAGGTATTCATATGCCTCATTAGCCAGAGCCATGAGAGCATGATGCTCTTCAAGGTCGCGGGGTTGATGCATGTGCAGGGCGAATCGTTCAATGTTCTTCTTGTCTGCGCCATTCGATCCCAGTCTGCCAGCATGGAATAGCTCGGCGACTGTGAGGCCAGTCCAGTTCTTGTATCGAACGATGTCGATCATCTTAATGGGTAGTGTCGTTGTTGTTGTGGTGTTCATAATGTGTTGTTATTGGTTTGGGTTGTCGGGGTTTTCATCTGGGTTCTCGGTGAGGTAGTCATCGTATGCCTCCATGATTCCTTGGTAGTTGTCATCAATCTCTTCGGTGACACGGGCATTCAATTCATACAGGTCGGCTACCTCCTCAGCACTGAGGTCATAGCAGGCATACACTTCGATGGCATCAATCAGTTCATGCACATCTAGCTCAAGCTTGCGGAACTCTTTGTCTCCTTCACTGACATGAGTCAATGGTTCAAGGACATCGAGGCGCAAGGATCTTGCACGGTCTAGGGTTAAGGTATCAGGGTTCATGTTTCTATTTGGTTTGGGTTAGTCAATGATGAACAAAGTGTTTGCCATAGCGTGGCGGATTCGTTTGGTCAGCGCGACTTGCCTCTTCGATCGGCGCGTGCCAACGGTGTGCATGGTTGCATTCATTAGGGCATTACCTAGGTGGCGTTGTCCTTCGCGGGCGGATAGTTCTTTCAGCCCGCATTTAAGCATATCTTCGGCGCGATCTAGGCGAGCATTACGGGAGGCGAGTTGGTCTTTAGTCATTTTCATTTGGTTTGTGTTTGGTTTGGTTTGGTTTGGTCTATTCCTCCGAGTGGCAGTAGTCAGTGTATCTCTGAAGCTGGGCATCCGTTAGCGTGTTCTTGGTGGGGTCATCGTGGAACTGGTTGGCATTAGTCTCATCGATGCACACGATGGTGATGATGTGATCTGCCATCGTCTCACAGATTTCTTCCATGAACTCTTTAGCGTAGTTGACAGGTGCTCCTGTGGTATCGGCAATGTCTAGTATATATCTCATAGTATTATTGGTTTGGTTTGGTTGTGTGTTCAAAGTATATGAACAGCACACGGCAACACTCAGAGTTTAACACCGTGTTAAACTCAGAGTGCTGGTAGTGTGATGTTGATTAGTGAATAGGCAGGTCAGCTACATCAACCACGAATCCTGTATCATCTTGCCTTGCACCACCCTTGGCATACAGTGCCACGATAGAGGATACAGGGTCGAGGAATCGGAGGTCAGTGGTATCGCCATCGATGATGGTGCGATTGAATAGTGTCTTGCCTAGTATGGATTGCACGGTGGCATGGTCACGAAATACTATCGCAACATTCAGCTCGGGGTGCAGCTCCATCAACTCAAGGCATCTCTCCTTGTATACTTTACTTGCACCAGACCATGACAAGGTGACATGGTAGTTAGGTGGGAAGTCCCACTTGCGGACACGGCCAAGGTCTTTGGTGTAATCATAGAACTGCACTTGAGGGTAACGCTTGGCGATGATAGACCAGTCAAGATCGGACGTTCCGTTGAGTCTAATGGCGGGGTGTCTAAAGAATTTGTTACATCGCTTGATGTGCTGGACAATCTCGATGTGCAGTAGTGGCATGAACAAGGCGGGGTGTTCATAGTAGCACTTGGTTCTGTCATGTCGGACACGTTGCACATTGTTCATGCCACCTCGCCCCGCTGTATTGAGACAGGCGACATCACACTTAGCCATCTTGGAATAGGCACACGTGGAATAGTTTGGTTGCAAGTATGCAATGGCAGTGAGGTAGTCACTAGCTGCATCAGACTTGAGGGTCTTTGGATTGTTTCCAAATCCTAGTATGGATTGGAACTTGTAGCCGTGTGATTTGATATCGGCACGTGCTGCTTTCATTGTTATTGTTTTCATTGTAGTGTTTGTGTTTGTGTTTGGTTGTGTGTTTAACATCGTGTTAAACTCTAGTGATTGGATATGTGGATGCGAGTTCGAGTGTCATCCACGGATGGGACTTCACTAAACCAAGTCTCTTGTATGCGATGGCGGGCAAACCTGCCACGATACTTGGTGGTAAGCCTTGCAATCCGTTGCCGATGGTGGCGAACTTCTTCGGGTGTGCATGTGATGACAAGATACTTCTCGTGGTCTGCTATTCTTGTATAATAGAACTCAAGTTTTACTGTTGCTGTTTTCATTGTAGTGTTTGTGTTTGTGTTTGTGTTTGTGTTTGTGTTTGGTTGTGTGTTTAACATCGTGTTAAACTCTAGTGATTTGTGGTTTGATGATCTCGCCTCGATTGCTGATGGTCTCTCCTTGGTAGGCATAGCATACCACCGCACTTCCCGCGCCCCCTCTTTGGACGAGTTGCTGTGCCTTGCGATTTGCCCACCCCTCAGATCGGTAGATCTTGAGGCAGCACTTGACTGTGCCGAACCAGACAAAGTCTCGGAGCTTGCCGTCATTGCATAGCAGGAATGGATTGTCGATCTTATAGACTGAGTCATAGACTTTGATGAAGTATCTTGCTTTACGTTTCATGGTTCTATTTGGTTTGGGTGATCTCACGAGGAAAGTAGAACATTACCTTGGGATCATTAGGCATGATCTTTCCCCACTGCTCCGAGGGAATGACTCCAACTCTGGCATCTCGTCTGCAAGTCGATGTCGCCAAGGTAATAAGATCGCGGCATACCCTCCCATCTTTATCCCATGTTTCAAACTCTAGGATTCTAGTGACCCTGCCACATGGCAAGACTACTGTATCTCCAACATCTAATTCTATCTCGTTGGTTTCTTCTGTCTTGGTCATGGTTCTATTTGGTTTGGGTTGACTTATGCAGGATCTCGAAGCCGCGGAGGCGGCACAGTTCCACGTTGATCGTAGCGGATTCAACGATGTCATGTTCATATAGCCAGTTCTTAATGCCGTCACCTTTCCTCCAATCTTTAGAGAATAGGTAATGCTTTGTGAATAGGTTGATGACTCGGGCAATTAGTTTGCTATGTATTTTCATTTGGTTTGTGTTTGGTTTACGTTTCGTTAGTAATCAGAGTTTGCGATTGGCATTACAGTTCTACGATTGCGGTATGCACCATTGCCAAGTGATGCACTGGCAGGTGATGATACAGAATAGTAGGCGGGTTGCTCCGATGGTAGGGAGTGCAAGAGTTCACGCAATACCTCAAGGCATTGCTCTCTTGTTTCGATACGTGCTACAGCTTGGTAGACTTTGGTCATGTTTGGTTGTGTATTTGTTTTCATTGTTTTGTTTTGGTTGTGAGTTTAACAGCGTGTTAAACTCTGGTTGCTTGGGGTTGAGGTTTGCCATATGCTAAGTCAAGCAGAGTCTCGATACATTTAGGACATCCGATATGCTCAACAGTGCAGTAGTTTGATGCAAGGCGGGGGTTGCACTCGCCTTTGATATCATCGAGGCTTGTGATACATGCTTCATTCTCCCACATGCGCCCCTTGTTGCCATACACTGTCACACCTAGGGCGTTGAGGGTATCGGTATCCTTGGATGCGAGGGCGATGATTACGTTCTTTGCTGTTTCTTTGTTCATATTATTATTTGTTTTGGTTTGGCTGTTCAGAATTAAACAGCACACGGCAACACTCAGAGTTTAACACGGTGTTAAACTCAGAGTGCTGATGGTGTGATGTCTTATGCAAAGGCGCGGTCAACATCCCATACAGTATCACGGCGGATCGCTAGGTCGTCATCCAATGCAATCTCGTCATAGTCTACGGGGTCAAGCTCAACATGGCGACCTGATGCAGTGATTCCAAGGGTGGTGGTTTTTGGCTCAAGTAGCTCACCCTCTCGGAGCAAGACAAACTTCTTAGTGTGATACTCATCGTAATAGGCTTCCATCTTTATCTGATAGAACATTGTTTTAGTTTTCATATGTTTTGTTTTAGTTTGGCTGGTCGGAATTGAACAGCACACGGCAACACTCAGAGTTTAACACGGTGTTAAACTCAGAGTGCTGATGGTGTGATGTCTTATGCAAGGATGACATAAGCAAGGATGAAGGCGGCAAAGATTAAGATGCTACCGATGAAGTCACAAAGGATGTCTTTCATGATTATTGATTAGGTTATGAGCGGGAGTTTAACACGATGTTAAACTCCCGCTTCATGATTAAGGATTAAGGGTTGAGGATTAAGCTGAGAGGATAAGCTTGACCAGCTCCTTGCGAACGTCATCACGCCCTTCCAACTTGGCGAGGATAGCTTGCGCTTGCTCCTTGGCAGTTGGCTTGGGGGCTGGTGTGCCTTCTGGCTTGCCCGTTGCTTTAGTTTGTCCTTTTGACTTTTCACGTGACCAGCTTGCGGCGTTGCTTGCTCTGCGTGCTTGGCTTTTCTGGTATGCTGCTTTATCTGTTTTAATAGTTAAATACTTACCTTGTAGCTTTTCACATATAGCGTGGAATGCACCGCGTCCAAAGTCGCCGCCCTCTTTTGAATCCTTCACCGCTTTTGATAATCCTCTTGCGATTGCAGCCGTAGGTAAGTTCTCCCATTGATGCGCGGCGGAAGCAAGTCTATCAAACTCCGCCTGCCATTCGCTTTGCTCAAGCGTGACAATGTGGAGGTGATATGCATCGCATAAGTCAATGGCTTCCCCTTCAAGCTTGGCAATGCCATTGATGAAGGTTGAAGCGGCTTGTGTATTTGTTTCTGTAGTTTTCATATTTGTTTTATTCTATTGGTAATGAGTTGAAGTGTTTAACAGCGTGTTAAACTCCCTTCTCTCATGCTTAAGGGGGGGATAGCTGCCGAATACCATCAATATGTTCTACCACTCGCGCGTGAGAAGAGATACGCACGCACACGCCCACGCGCACACGCACCCGCGCTAAACTTCGCACAATAAGTGTAATGCGTTGCCCTGATATGAGCTAACTCCTTGATCCTGAGTCCTGTAGCCTCTTCACGCTCGCGCACGCGCTGATCTTGGGGCATGATTCAGGACACGCCACCCCTCCCCCCGCGCTTTTTTCCCGCGCGAGTATGTATATATATGGGAGCATATGAAAAAATTAATGGGATTGTTGATTATACTTGATCTGCGGGCCGAGCCTGTATACAAGATGATAGTCAAAAACATTACTACCACCAAAAAATGAGCGATAAACACCAAGCCAGAAAACAAGCGCCTATCTATAGTGGCGTTCTCGATTACTTCCCAGATGCCATCTGGCAGGTAGCTAAATGCAGTAAACAAGGGAATGATCAGCACAATGCAGGGGAGCCATTACACTGGGCAAGAGAGAAATCGACCGATGAGTCGGATGCGCTGGTAAGACACCTAATGCAGTATGACCAGATGGACGATGACGGAATCATCCACGCAGCCAAAGTTGCATGGCGGGCATTAGCATTATTGCAGCGCACACTCGAATCTCGTGGTGAAGCACCACTCAGTCCTTACAATATAGAGTCATGATAAAAGAACTAGTGGGGTTTAACCTCGAAGAAAACGATATGCTGGTGATGGATGGATACAACCATTGCATCGTCGGAGTAGTGGAACGATTTGGGCAGACACCTATCGTGTGTTACGACCGAGACAAAGTCATAGAGTCGCACATGTCGGAGGGCATGAGCTTTGAAGAGGCCGAGGAGTTTTTCGAGTTTAACCAAATTGGTGCATGGCTCGGGGAATCAACTCCGTGCTTCATCACATTCACCGCATCAGAGTGAAGAGACCTCTCGAAAAAGGTAGCCGCGTCAGAAGTCTCAGGGTTCTGGGTAGACGAATCAAGGTTCGGTATTCAGAGATAGACGAGTGGGGTCTGTGTGACAACGATCAGTTAACGATATTCATCTCATTAAAGTGTATTGACGACCCAAATCAGCATTGGTTAACGATTATACATGAGGTGACACATATGATACTACGATTAACTGGACTGGCATTCATGGAGCGGAATGAAGAGGAAGCCTATGTAAGGTGCATCGAGAACTTGATTATACCGTGGCTGTATGAGTATAGCTACCTAAAGCCAACAGGATGAAGGATGACAGTGACAAGGAACAGGAATCAGGGTGCCTTATACTCATGGGGCTGCTCTGGTTGGGCTTTACAATAGGGGTGCTTATTGTCTATTTGCTGCTAAAGTGATTACAAAGTGCATACATAGAATGCTTAATGCAAGTAGTTTGCGTTTATTTAGAGGTGTGTTTTTACTGATTGACACCCTCTCTATGGGCCTGTGGGCTATATGTGGTAAGGGCTAAATAGAAAGAGAGATGACCACAACAACCCCCTTTCTTTTAGAAAGTTTTTTTCTATATACTCCTTCTTAGAGGGAGATAGTGAATAAAAACTTTCTAAAAGAAGAGGGGTTGTTGCGGTCATCTCTATTACCCGCTAGGCCATATAGAATATAGGCTACAGCTCCGACCACAAAATCAGACCTAAAAACGGATTGACACCCCCTCTATTTTTAGTAATATCCCCACATGAGCGAAGACACACTACAGTTTTACCCCATACCAAACGCGTCGAAGTATCAGATTGCCTCTGATAACAAGGTATACCGCTTACTAAAGGGTGGCTCACGCAAGCCACTTAAGACCTCGCTTTACTCCCGTAAAGGTAGAAACTGGAAAGAACTTAGGGTGCAAATTACTTTTGACGACGGGAAGAGAAGAAGCCGCAACCCACAAGCACTACGTAGGGAGGCACTGATAGCAGCTGGAGAGGACCACGAGTGGCTACCGCACCGACCACGCAAGATAGGTTCACAGTTTATAGAGATACCTGACTTGTGGTGTCTTTACTTGGTGGACCACGGCGGGACTGTATATCACCAGACTGAAGACGCTCAAGGTATATACTTCCGTGAGGTAAAGTATTACCTAGACGAGACAAGTGGCCGCTGCCCTATTGAGAGAGTCAACCTAAGAGACGTCTCCTTTCGACCACGCACATATAGCCGCAAGCAACTTAAAGAGATGCAGGAAGAACGTATGCAACAACTCATAGAGATGAAATCATGAACTGGAAAACCACGGAGAGCTGGAGCCGCGGCCAGATGGTCGAAGAGATGTTCGGTGAGCTATTAGCTCAGCGAGACCCAGACTATAGAAGATCTACGAGGAAAGAGCAGTTCGCTCATATTGATTACCACTCTTCATTGGGGACAGTGGATGTAAAAGCACGGAAGCGGATGAGCAGAAAGTCCAAGAAACTGCAAGACGAGTTTAC
>Ga0209223_10002991_pt1 | contig 16427 bp, 14 predicted proteins | sample COG_06_FD_184750 | JGI IMG/M metagenome (GOLD analysis project Ga0209223, IMG submission 184750) | Pelagic Microbial community sample from North Sea - COGITO 998_met_06 (SPAdes) (version 2) | ecosystem: Environmental > Aquatic > Marine > Neritic zone/Coastal water | place: Helgoland, sampling...
TTTATCTATTCAGCGTTAACAGTCGCGCTCTTCATCCAAGCGCTTTTTGGCCAACCGCTCATACGCATATGATGCTAGATCTTTATGAAAACGGACAGCCAATTTTACGATACTGAAGGCTCTGTCCGACAAAACTACCTGAAGCGGGCAGGGCGACTTTGCAGTGTCTTTAGATAACAAAACACTTCCCATCTCGCCACTTTTTGACAAAGTGGTCCTGCGGCTAGGTTTCGCAGGCACAAAGCCATTTTTTTATATAATAATTACAATTAGTTAACTATGATTTGTGGTGCCCAGAAGAGGACGTCGAACTTTCTATATTTTGGTTTAATTACAGTTACTTATTTCTATTCTAAAATATAAAAGCGGTCCCGCAAGCGGTCCTTCTGAGTAAGGTCAGGCGAACTATTAAGCACATCAATTTCAAGCCAAACCGTACTGATACTCTCTCCGGGTGGCGCCAACTATTGAGCGCATAGATTCAGGCTGCGCCAGCAATCCGATGCGAGTTCTCATTAGTCTGACAGCACCACGCATTCCCGGTAGCTGTCGTCCTTGTCACTCAAATCAAACTTTTGAGGACAGAGCCTCTGAAAATTTGGCGATAGCCGCGATTTCTTGGCTCAATCACTGCTGCCAAGGTTCAGGGCCCGCTGGACCCTCATTGCCCCGGCCACGGACAATGTCCCCTGCCTCATCATACATGGGTAAGGAGCAGATTTGTGCCGAGTACGTGTTGCCGTCGATGCAGTGAACGCTCACGTCTGTGCCAGGTCCCATATCCAGGTCATCCATATGCACGATCGCAACGCCGCATTGCTGATAGGGTGACCAGCTGGAAGAGGCCACATCGCCCACTACTTTGCCGCTTACCGTGATCATTCTGCCGCGTTTTGCGGTGCCGCCGCGAACGCGCAATCCAAAGGTGTAGGATCGGGTATCGACCGTCTCCAGCGCCTTGCGACCAATAAACTCGGTTTTGTCCATATGCAAAAAGTGACCCAGCCCTGCTTTGTATGGGGTGCACCCTAAAAAGTCGGCCTGGCTCAGAAGTCCAGCCTCAATCCGGCGGGCACGAAAGACCGGCGTGCCGGTCAGGATCATGCCGTATGCCTGGCCAGCCTGCCAAATGGCCTCGCCGATCTTTTCAGCGCAATTTTCGGGTCGTAAATAGAATTCCCAACCCAGTTCATTGCTAAACCCTGTTCGGGTGATGATGACGGGTTCACCCGCAATGGTCACCTCAGCGATATCAAAGTAACGCCAGGGTTCCGGAAATTCACCATCGATGACGTCACGCAGAACGTTCATCGACTCTGGCCCCTGTATCTGCGTCACCCAAACGTCAGGGTCGGAAATGGTCACGTCCAGATCGCCAAGATGTGCTTTGTACCATTTGGTGAGCTCACCATCAGCCTGAGCCATCCAAAACTTGTCATCTGCCAGCCGCAGCAACACCCCATCGGTGATTATTGTTCCATCATGATAAAGTGCAAAATTGTAGGAACACCGCCCAACCTTCACGCGGGACACATCGCGGGCAAAGACATAGTTGGCGAAGGCTTCGGCATCAGGTCCGGAAATCTCAACCGGAAATTCGCCGGTGTTGCGAAAGATGACTTTTTGCCGAACGGCCCAGTATTGTTCGTCATCGGTCACGTTGTTCAGGCGCTCGGGCGTCATCCGCTGATTATAAGCCGAATATTCCGGATCAAAGGGCAGCTCCATATAGGACAACGGATGCGGCTTCATTGTGTCGGACAGCTCGATTGGCCTGCGGTCTTCGACCGGGAGTGCCTTGATCGTGTAGCGGTATCGGAGGATAGTTTCGTGCATATGTTCGGTCCTGATGTGATTGCTAACGCATGATAAATGGGTTGGCGGCAGAGGTTTCATGGGCGATCCAGACAGATTTTACCTGCAGGAATTCATGGATGGCATCCTGACCGCTTTCACGGCCCTGGCCAGAGCGTTTGTAGCCGCCAAAGGGAGACATGAAGCTGACCGCGCGGTATGTGTTCACCCAGACAGTGCCAGCTTTCAGCTGGTCCGACATCCGCATGGCCCGGCCAATGTTTGATGTCCAAACCCCGGCTGCGAGACCGAAGTCGATATCGTTGCCGATGCGAATGGCGTCCTCTTCGGTGTCAAAAGCAATAACGGACAAGATCGGGCCAAACACTTCTTGCTGCGCGATGCGCATGTCGTTGGTGACATTAGCGAAAATCGTAGGCTCGATGAATCGCTTACCCTTGATGCCTTCTCCGCTAAACGGTTTGCCACCCAGAACACATTTTGCGCCATCCTCAATGGCGACGTTGATGTAATGCAGCACCTTCTCAAACTGCGGCTTGGTCGTGACCGGACCAACATGGGTTTCCATCGACATCGGATCACCGATCGTGGCCTCACCTGCGACTTCGATCAACCGTTTCAAGAATTTGTCATGGATGGAGCGTTGCACCAAGAGGCGTGATCCAGCAATGCAGGTCTGGCCGGTTGCGGCGAATATGCCGGAAATAGCTCCCATGACGGCGGCTTCAAAATCGGCATCTTCGAACACAATGTTGGGCGATTTTCCGCCCAGCTCAAGCGTGACAGGCATGATCTTCTTCGCAGCCGCCTCGTAAATTTTCTGCCCGGCAAAATCGGAGCCGGTGAAGGCCACCTTGGCAACATCCGGGTGCTCAACCAGTGGTGCGCCCACCTCTTGCCCGAACCCTGTGAGGCAATTGACAACGCCGTCAGGGATACCGGCTTCCTTAATCAACTCCACGAATTCCAATGATGAAGCGGATGTAAATTCTGACGGTTTCACCACGGCCGTGTTGCCCGCTGCCAGTGCGGGTGCAAGTTTCCACGCCAACAACAAGAGTGGAGAGTTCCAGGGCGTGATCAAGGCCACGACCCCCAAAGGTTCGTGCTTGGTGTAGTTGAAGATACCTGGGCGGTCGGCAGGCAAAACAGCCCCTTCTACCTTGTCGGCGAGGCCGCCAAAATAGCGATACCACTCGGCAAGATACTTCGTTTGCGCGCCCATTTCGGCGATTAGCTTGCCATTATCACGAACTTCCAGCTCGGCCAGACGAGGGGCCTCACGCTCGACAATCTCGGCCAGACGCACCAGCAATTTGCCCCTGGCTGTTGGGCGCAGGGCGGCCCAGTCGCCGCCTTCAAACGCAGCTTTGGCCGCAGCAACGGCGCGATCCACGTCTTGTGTGTTCCCGCGCGCCACCTGCGCCCAGACTTCACCTGTATAGGGGTTGTCAGTGTCAAAGTAGGTGCCCGACGCGGGGGGAACCGATCCGCCATTGATGAAGTGGTTATACTTTTTCATGTCTGCCTCAGGTTTCGGGTTGAAAGACAATGCGGCCGGACACGCGCCCCGCCTTCAGATCTTCAACGGCTTGATTGATGCCCGAGAGCGGTCGCCGCTCGATCGGCATTTGCCTGATCTTACCAGCGCGCACCATCTCAATGATTGCCCTTAGCTGCGGCGAGTTCCCCACGTGGCTCCCGCGCACTGTCATGGCCTTTTGTGGCAACCAAACCTGCGGCATCTTGAAATCTCCGCCAGCTTGCCCAACGACAATGTAGCGCCCCGTCTTGGCCAGCGCGCGCACGGCAATGCGGCCGGTTGATGCCCCGCCGAATGTATCGATCACACCCATGAGGCGGCCCTTGCTCATCTCTTGCAATTGCGACACAGCATCGTCGCAGCCAGCATTCAACGTCTTGGCCGCCCCCATCTCTAGCGCGGTTTCAAGTTTGTCGTTGTCAATATCAATAGCAATAACGTTGGTGATGCCCAGGGCGCGCGCAATCGCCACCGCATTCATGCCCAGCCCACCACAGCCCATGATCGCCATCCATTCACCATCCCTGAGCGCGCCCATTTTCTCAAGCGCATTGTAGACAGTGATGCCGGAACAGGCATGCGGCACCACATCAGCCGCCTCCAGCCCGTCGATATCCACGAGGAATTTCTCGTGTTCGATCAAACAGTGGGTTGCAAACCCGCCCCTTTGTTTCAATCCGATGATCCGCATAGCGGCACAATCGCTTTCGCGGTCTTCGAGGCACGCCTCGCAGGTGCCACAGCCAATCCATGGGAAGACCAATACTTGCTGATCAACACGCATGTCTTTGACGTCCGGTCCAATGGCCTCAACCAGACCGGCAATTTCGTGCCCGAAGGTCATGGGCAACTGCGCACCCCGCTCGGCAAAGGTCAGGCGGCCCTCTTCACCCAGATCCATGAATCCCTTTTGCACATGCAGGTCCGAATGGCACAAACCAGCGGCAGTAACCCTGATCAGGACTTCTGAACCGGCGGGCGTTGGCAGGTCGTTGCTGCGTTTTTCAAAAGGTTGGCCCCATTCAACAAGATCGTAGCTGGTGTATTCGGTCATGTGGGTTTCTCACAGTAGGGAAGGAACAAGTGTAACTATACCCGGAACAAGATAGAGTATAGTGATCGCGAGCGTGAAAATTGCGACGACGGCCCAGGCCGCGCGATATGTCTTGCCCATGGGCAAAGAAGGCGATGCGGCCTTGAGTGCAAACAGGGCATAGCCAAAGGGCGGCGTATCCGTGGCAAGGATCGCGTTTACATCCTCGATCCCGAACCTCTCGCGTATGGAATTGATCCGTACGATCCGTTCCACGCCGTCATCAACCTGAGAAGTTTCAAACAGCGCAAGCGCTCTTTGCCGCGCTTCTGCCTTGTCCTTCGGGGCAATCCCGTCTTCCAGCTCGACACAGACAATATCTGACCCCGACGCCAATGCCTTGGGAAACATGTCGGGCCGTAAGCCTGGTGTGAAGATAAAGCTGCGGCGCGGCCGGGGCTTATGGGCAGTCATTGGGTATCCATTTCAATCGCTTGTTTCTGCCAGGTGGCATTGCATCCAATTCGATGGAAGCTCGGTCATTTGGGCTACTTCCTGCCACAGTGTATCGGCCGTCGCATCACCCAGAAGGCTGGCAACTTTCGCGCGCACCCGTTCTTCGCGAATCTCATATTCTTGCTGCGCGATCAGATCATGCCCGCGCGTCACGACCGTTCCGCCTTTGAGAACTACACGTACCCCAGCAGCGCTTTCGGCCATCAGCAAGGTTGTCTTTACGCGCACACGGTCGCGTAGCGCAAGAATTTTGGCATCCTGACACACCGCATCGTTGAACGTATCCATCCGCGCAGTATCATGCTCGTGCATCACCAGCGCCGCAACCATTTGGTAGCTGAACTTAGCCTCCAGTCCGGTATCAGGATTTGTGATGTTGCAGATGTCCAGATATTGTGGGTGCACCGTGATCTCGATCTCTTCTATTTCTGCAGGGCGTATCCAATGCTCGTTGCGAAGACTGATCAACGCCTCCAGAGCAGCGTGAGTACCGTGGCAACAGGCGTGAAATTTGTGGCTTACATTTTCAAAGAGGTAGGTTTCGCCCAGCCCATCAAAGGCAAAATCGTCAAACCTGCAATGATGTGTTTCGCCGTAGCCCTGTTCGCCTTCAAGCCCCTGTTGTGCGGCGCTCAATCCACGGCTTGCCAACAGCGCCACTTCTACCCCGTTCGCCGCTGCGATCCCGGCATGGAAGGGTTTGCCCATGGTGCCAAACTGTGCCTTCACGCCACCAGCCGTCGAGGCCGCCAATCCCAACGCGCTGCGCGTTTGATCCGCCGACAAGCCCAGCAAACGGGCCGAAGCCATCGCAGCCCCAAACGTGCCAGCCGTTGGGGTGACATGAAAGCCCGTGTGGTAATGATCACGACCCAGCCAGATACCAATTCGCACCGCCAGTTCCATGCCCCGAAGGGCGGCATCCGCGAACGCCTTGGGGCTAGCCCCTAGCTTGTCTGCAATCGCAAGTGCCGCAGGAATGACGGCAACGGAAGGATGCCCCAGCGAGGCGAAATGCGTATCATCGTAATCCAAGGCATGGCTCGTGGTCCCATTGACAAGCGCCGCGGCCCGCGCAGGTTGGCGCTGGTTCAAGCCGATTGCATAAGCTTGCTCATTTCCCCCATCCTCTTCGGCAGTCCCCCGCGTGATCTGGCTGACGGGTTCGTCCCGGGCCGCCAAGGCCACGGCCACCCAATCGACCAGTGACAGCCGAAAGATATCCCGCGCAGAATCTGGCACATCGGTATCCGGCGCCTCGGTGATGAATTCGACAATTGCATCAGTGATATTCGTGCGTTTTGTCATCTGCCGCCTCAATAGGACCGCGGCATATCAAGGACATGCTCAGCCAGATAGCTCAGGATCAGATTGGTCGAAATCGGTGCCACCTGATACAATCGGGATTCACGAAACTTACGCTCAACATCGTACTCCTCGGCAAAACCGAAGCCGCCATGGGTCTGTACGCAGGCTTCAGCAGCAGCCCAGCTGGCATCGGCAGCCAGCAGTTTAGCAAGGTTCGCTTCCTCTCCCGGATTGCCGCCCGCCTCGTAAAGCCGAATGGCTTCGCGCAGCATCAATTCTGCTGCGCGCATTTGGCTGTAAGCCCGTGCAATGGGAAACTGTATACCCTGGTTCTGACCAATGGGACGGCCAAATACCTCTCGATCCGAGGCGTAGCGTGACGCCCGTTCAATAAACCATTTGGCATCGCCAATGCATTCGGCACTCACAAGAATCCGCTCTGCATTCATGCCAGAAAGAATGTGCCTAAACCCCTTGCCTTCTTCACCCACGAGATTGGCGTCGGGCACCGGCATGTCGTCAAAGAAAAGCTCGGTCGTGGCATGGTTCATCATGGTTCGAATGGGGCGGATGGTCAGAGATTTCCCTCGCACCTCACGCATATCAACAAGAAATACAGACAACCCATCTGTCTTTTTGGCCACCTGATCACGCGGCGTCGTACGGGCCAGCAGCAGCAAAAGATCTGAGTATTCTGCTCGGCTGGTCCAGATCTTCTGACCATTCACAAAATATGTGTCGCCTTCACGCCGAGCGGTGCATTTGAGGGCAGTGGTGTCGGTCCCACTTGTGGGCTCCGTCACGCCAAAGGCTTGCAGCCGCAATGACCCTTCGGCGATCTGGGGGAGGTATCGTTGTTTCTGATCTTCGGAGCCGTGACGCAGGACCGTCCCCATCGTGTACATCTGCGCGTGACAGGCGCCGGCGTTGCACCCCGCCCTATGGATTTCCTCCAAAATAGCGGCACCGGCCGAAATTGGCAGAGACAGGCCGCCGAACTCTTCAGGAACAAGCGCGGCCAAGTATCCGGCTTGCGTCAACGCGGCGACAAATTCAGAGGGATACGCCTGCTCGCGGTCGCATTTCTGCCAGTAGGTGCCGGGGAAATCCAAACAGAGGCGCGCAACGCCTTCGCGAACTTCAGGGTGATCAAGCTCATAGGTCATCATATTGCCTTTGTTTCAGAGATTTGGGCGAATTCAGCACGAATGAATTCACTGTCTTCCCCGAGCGCAGGAACCGAAATCGGGTTTCCGCCGCGCGTGTGAACGGGGAGGGCTGCCATATCGATTTCGACATCTCCGATACTCGCCCTTGTATTTGTCAAGAACGGGTGGCTAGTCAGGTCTGCGACCGAATTCAAGCGCCCATTGGCAATCTTGGCGGCATCCAATCTTGCGAGAACACTGGGTGTGTCTAGCGTTGAGAAGGTATCGGTCACAATCGCATCCAAAGCCGCGCGATTGATATAGCGTTCCGGGTTTTCCCGAAATCTCGGGTCTTGTGACAAGTGGGGCTTGTTCAACACATCCTTGCATAGGGCCGCGAATTCGCGGTTACTTTGTACCGACAACAACACCTGGCCGCCATCACCGCAGATAAATGCGCCGTAAGGTGCAATAAAGGAATGCTGCAAACCTGTTCGGCCAGGTGCGCCTCCCATGTAACGGTGCGCCAGCAACGGCATGTTCATCCAATCGGCCATAACATCGAACATGCTGATCTTCAGGTCGATGCCCTGTCCGGTTCGCCCGCGTTGCAGCAATGCCCGCAGAATGGCTGAAAATGCGGTGAGCCCGGTCGATAGATCGGTCAGCGAAATACCTACGCGTGCAGGTGTCTCCTCTGTGCCTGTGACCGAACATATCCCGCTCTCTGCCTGTACCAGAAAATCGTAGGCCTTCTTTCTTGCCGCCGCACCTGTGTCACCATACCCCGATATGGTGCAAGTGATCAGTCTAGGATTGTCCACCCGTAGCGCCTCTCCGGTCAATCCCATACGATCAACGGCACCAGGGGCCAAATTGGAAACGAACACATCTGCCTGGCGCAGGATCTGACGTATCAAATCATTATCGGCGACGTCTTTCAGGTTCAGACAAATCGATTCTTTTCCGCGGTTGAGCCAGGCAAAGATCGCGCTTTGCCCATCGGCCCCCGCGTCATATCCACGGGCAAAGTCCCCTTCGGGGCGCTCGATCTTGATGACACGAGCACCAGCATCGGCCAGCAGAAGGCCGCAATAGGGTGCGGCCACCGCCTGCTCCAGCGATACAACAACTGTCCCATCAAGTTCATTGTCTAAACCCATTGTACCCTCTGACTTAACTGCGCGAGAAACCACGCATACGCTTGAGAAAGATGAGGTATTGACAAAGATCGAAAAACAATAATGCTATTATAGCCTCTATATAATTTTTCGATGGCATGGCACAATGGATATCAAACAGCTCAAAACCTTCATCTGTGTGGCGGAATGCGGCTCGCTCAGCCGAGCTTCGGATCGGCTGCGCATCGCTCAACCCGCATTGTCGCGGCAAGTGAAGTTGCTTGAGCATGAGGTTGGTGTTCCATTGTTTGACCGCCATGTGCGCGGCATGAACCTAACAGAGGCCGGCAAGGAACTGCTGTCGCGCATCTCGGGGCCGATCCATCAACTGGAGCAATCGGTCTTTGACATCAAATCGCTGAATGCCACAATCAGCGGTCAGGTGGTCCTAGGTATCCTGCCCACAATACCTGAAGCCTTTGCGGGTCAATTGCTGGAATTCGCGCAAACCGAATTGCCGGACATCACAATCCGTCTGCGCGAGGCTTATTCCATCAATCTTTTGGAATGGCTGCAGTCGGGCGATCTTGATGCAGCATTTCTTTACGGGCCTCCTTCGGCCTATCACCTGAATGCAACGGAACTGCTCTATGAGGATATTGTGCTGCTTAGCCCACCGGGAAGTTTACCTGATCATGGCGAGGAGATTGATATCAATGCCGTATCACGGTTGCCGCTGGCGTTGCCCAGCCGGCCGTTCGGGCCAAGGCTTATCATTGACCGCATCGCAAAAGATGCTGGAGTTCAACTGGCCAGCGCCTTCGACGTCGACAGTTTTCGGATTATCATTTCAATGGTCGAGTCCGGGCTGTGCCACGGGTTTATGCCTGTCTCAAGTGTGACGCGCCTGAAAGCGGCCAAACGCCTGGAGACGCGCAAGATCTCATCAAGGCACGCCAGCCGCCACCTGATCCTTGCATACCCGTCAGATCGGCCCAATACCCGGGCGACCAGCGCTGTGATCAATCTGATCCGCCGCCAGATCGGTCTGATGATCGATAGCGGTGATTGGCCTGGACGTGCCTGCGCTGACCTTATCCAGTTTCTGGACGAGACCAAGGTTTCTAAATAGGTATGCCGATCATGCATGGCGTCAATCCATGCATTTTATTTCCGGAATGGCTGCATCACAGATAGGTTGTCGCGAATCCAAAGAGAATGCCCGATATGACACCACCTGAAACCCTTATTGTTGAACCCATTGGCGATCACGTCCTGTTGGTAACCCTAAACAGGCCTGAGGCATCTAACGCCTTCAACTCACAAATGGCATGGGATTTGGTTAATCTGTTTGAAGGGCTGGCGATTGAGCCCAAATCCACACGGGTTGTCGTTCTGACAGGCGCCGGAGAAAAGTCGTTTTGCGCTGGCGGCGATCTAAAAGAACGCAATGGCATGACCGACGAAGCGTGGCAGACGCAGCATGTCGTTTACGAGCGGATGATCCGCGCTGTCATTGCCTGTCCCTTGCCTGTCATCGGTGCCATTAACGGGGCAGCTTATGGTGGTGGCTGCGAACTCGCAGCTGCGCTCGATTTTATCTTTGTTTCTGAAACGGCACGCTTTGCTCAGACCGAGGTGCGTATAGGCATTATCCCTGGCGCTGGCGGCACCCAGACACTGGCACGGGCTGTTGGCGAAAGGCGCGCGAAGGAACTGATCCTGTCAGGCCGGGTTTTTTCGGCTGGCGAAGCCCATGACTGGGGTCTTGCCAATGCTGTCTGCGCCCCTGACGTGCTGCTGGAAAAGACGCTTGAGATGGCCCAAACCATTGCATCAAATGCCCCCATTGCCGTGCGACAGGCCAAACAGGCAATCCACAAAGGTTTGTCGATGAGCCTGATGGATGGGTTGGCCTTTGAGATTGAAGCTTACAATCGCACCATACCGACCGAGGACCGGCGTGAGGGGGTGCTTGCCTTCAACGAACGTCGCACACCTGCGTTCAAAGGGCGCTAGGGGATGAGTGACGCGGTGACCGTTCGCGAAGTTGGTCTGCGTGACGGTCTGCAGCTGGTGAAAACCCGGCTTGATACGCACACCAAACTCGACTGGATCCGCGCGCAGTCCGCTGCGGGTTTTTCCGAGATCGAAGTCACCTCCTTCGTGCCCCCATCCATCCTGCCGCAATTTGCGGATGCGGCTGAGGTCATGGTAGGCGCCCTTGCCCTAAGCGATCTATTGCCGACCGCATTGGTTCTAAACCTGAAAGGCGCAAGACGCGCGATCGAAGCAGGTGCCCGCAAGATAACCTTTGTTCTGTCCGCCAGCGAAGCGCATAACCAATCCAATGTTCGGCGCAGTACGGACGCATCGCTTGCGATGTTTCGGGAACTCGCCAAAGACATCAGCACGCAAGGTCAAATAGAGCTTGCTGGCGCTATCGCAACCACCTTCGGTTGCTCCTTGCAGGGACATGTGTCCGAGGCCCGTGTTGCCGAGATTGCTGAGGCTATGTGTGCGGCAGGTGCGACCGAGATCAATCTTGCCGATACCGTTGGCTACGCGCATCCTCGGCAGGTCGTGCGAATATTCAAAGATATCTCAGCAATCACCGGGCCTGTGCCGCTGGCGGCTCATTTCCATGACACACGCGGTTTTGGACTGGCCAATGTCGTGGCGGCGTTTGATACCGGTGTTTTACGATTTGACGCTTCGCTTGGCGGCCTGGGCGGCTGCCCTTTTGCCCCCGGTGCTTCGGGAAACATCGCAACGGAAGACACAGTATATTTGCTTGAATGCCTTGGAGCGAAGACAGGTGTTGATATAAATGCACTGCTAGCATTGCGCGCGAAACTACCGTCTTGGCTGCCATCCGAGAATCTTGGCGGCAATTTACTCCATGCAGGACTTGCGCACCCATAAACAGCCGACTGGCAAGTCGTGGTATGCCCTTCTGCAAAGCGTTTGATATCGTCAGATGACGCGCGACCTCGATTGGTTTGGATACATCACAAAAACCCCATTCAGCAGTTGAAAATGGGGTGTTTCCCCTCGTCCTGTAGAAGACTTCCAAGCTGGACCCAGGACCCACAGCGCACATTTGCATTCTGATCCCCACTGCGGCATGTTCGAACGTCTGGGTCTCACGCTGCAATGCGACAAGAAAAACAGCGTGGTTGCGGCATTTTTCGCGCTGCGAGCGCTCGCAGCAAGAATTTGACACATCTGCAGTGGGCTCAAAGCAGCCCTTCGCTGCACTTTGCATCAATGGCCGCATTCGCTCGGTCCTACTTGTACAAAAAAGTATCTGATTATTTGAATATAAAAGCTCCTGCTTAGGTCTCCAACTGGATGACAAAACACTCCGTAAGTGAGCCGTAGACCATGCTGGCAACCAAATCGAATAGCTTCACATTTCAAAAGAATGGTATCTGGTACTTCTCCCGTAGAATTCCCGCTGATTTACGGCGGCATTACAGGACAGGCAGAATTGCTTACTCGTTGAGGACTAAATCCATCAGGGATGCTCGTGTTAGGGCTATGAATGATGCTGCTAAGTTAGATCGGCATTGGCAAAATAGTTAGCAGTCTCAACTTTATAAGTGTTTTGTAATCTTCTTCATTACGCTGGAGGATACCTTAAACTTTGAGTTTTTATAACCGTTAAAAACCCAATCAAGTGGTGAGTGCCATATGAAAGCATAGTAAATAACCACTGATCCTACCAACCCAGAAAGACAGCTAAACAGAACAACCAAAGCGGCATTCCAGCCAGATAATAGCAAAATACCTCCAATTGGATAAACAAATACGATATGGAATACATAGGTTGGGTAAGATAATTTAACGAGCCAAGACAAGATTGGCCCACCACCTAAAACAAATCGGCAAGAGACACCTAAAAGGCCTAAAATCATAAATACAGAAGCGAATGTAGAAAGACTATTCACCATCCACATTTCTAATCTGCCAGAAAATACAAATTGAGGATCTTTCATTATTCCCCATGCCATCAATCCTATTGGAAGAACGCTGCAGATTATAACTGCCGTGAGCCAAAAACGAACTGCCTGTAAACGTTGCAAAAGTAGCTGGTTGTTGAAGAGCTGCATTCCAATTAAAAAAAACGCTGCCATAAATATCATTGACCCAATTTTTAACTCACCGAATGTGGTTGGAATTTCTGAAAAAATCCCTCCTAGAGGTCTAGCCCATGGCGCAGACAACGTAATCAAAGGCAGCCATATAAAACTGATAGTCAAAAAATTTAATTTGAAATTTGTGATAAGCTCAAAAGTTCGAGGGTTAATAGCCCTTAAAGATAGTATTATGGCATAAAAGATTAAAAGATAATAAAGGAACCAAAGATGATCTAAGCGTAAAGTAAACGGCTGGTTTATGGTGAGCCAAGAAATAAATTCAGGCCATTTGAAAATTTGAGACGCAGATTCATCAACTGCTGGAATAGCCAACCAAAGTATAATGAGAGGTGCACCTAGCCGAACAACTCTATTTATTGCATAACTGCTTGTCGTTCGTTTTGCTAAGCTGAGACACGTGAAGAAGCCTGCTAACAACATAAATAAAGGCATTCTCCATGAATGTATCCATACGAACAATATGGCAGCTAACGGCCTTGGTTCAGATCCATCTATAGGCTCTAAGTATAATGATAGAGAGTGTAATAAAACTCCTGCCAACAGTGCAGCGGCTCTTAAAAAATCTAGATTATCGAAGCGCTTATATTGTTTAGACAATGTCAATCCTTTAACATTTTACATGTAACGATTGTTCTAAAACAGAAGTTCAAGTTGACAAAATCACAAGTATAAATCCACTTTAAATACTGGAAACGTTGCGTAACCAAGTTGATTTCAGATAAGTGAGAGCCACTTTTCAATTATTCCAGGCGGATATCCTTCCCCATAACTGCTCCCCACACCGTGCGTTAGCCAACCACCAATCTGGTCGATGATATCACTGGAACACTCAACCGCCCGCAGCCTATCCCGCATCGAATGCCTGAAGCTGTGAATAGTGTACCCTGGCCCAATCTTTGTCTTCAGCCATTTGTTCAAAGCAGCACTTGCTGAATTTGCATTGGTACGTTGACCGTCATTATAATTGGGGAATGCAAACTCACTGCCATCAGGCCGTGCTAGTATGCGTTCAGCGGCCCACTTAGCTGATCCAACTAGCGGTATGATCCGTTCACTACTTGCGGTCTTCAAGGATCGCCAAGGATGAGTTCTGATTCCGACGCAGAGGATACCATCTTGCTCAATAAAGTCTGATCTTAGCAGCCCAGCGCCTTCTGCTAATCGCATTCCTGTGTCAGCTATCAGGGCTATCAGCCATCGCTTCTCGTCATCAGCCTGATAGCACTCTGCCTGAACCTTCTTAATATCCTCATGCTTAATGGGGAGCCGTTTCTTAACCCCAACGCTGTGATCGAAATAGACGTTTGAGAATGGGTTGACGATTGATAGCCCAAACTCACTCAGGGCTAAGTTTATAACCGCTCGTACTGTCCCAAATATCCTAGCCACAGAAGCGCCGTTCAAGCCTTTAGCAAACAGGTAATCACGAAACTTGGTAGCATCAGACCGCACATAATCGTGGAGGTCTTTCATCCCACAGCAATCAATCAGATAGCCGCAAGAACGCTTCACAGCAGCTTCAAAGGTTGGAGGGCGGTCATTGCCCTTCAAGCGCAGATAAACTACCACAGCAGCCTTAAACGAATGATCATCGATTGAAGCCTCAGCTGCTGGCTCCTGAACAGCATCAGCAAGTAAATGCTTGCCTGGTAAATCATCGGAGGAAATCTGCAGGATATGCCAATGCCGATCTAACTTAGCAGCATCATTCATAGCCCTAACACGAGCATCCCTGATGGATTTAGTCCTCAACGAGTAAGCAATTCTGCCTGTCCTGTAATGCCGCCTTAAATCAGTAGGCACTCTTCTTGAGAAATACCAGATGCCGCTCTTTTGGAACGTATAGCTATTCGATTTGGTTGCCAGCATGGTCTACGGCTCACTTACTAAGTCTAATTAGTGAGGTATTACAATGCTTTAAGAGATATTTGTGGTGCCCAGAAGAGGACGTCGAACTTTATATATTTCCATTTAATTACAGATACTTATTTTAGTTCTAAAATATAAAAGCGGTCCCGAAAGCGGTCCCGATTTATGGCACACATGGCCCTGTTCAATGCAAAAGGGCGACCCAGAGGCCGCCCCTTGTTTGCTTAAGTGGTGATCAGAAGTTGCGTTCAAACTTAAGAGCAAAGCTAGAGCGTTTGCTGTTGCCACGCGGTCCACAACAAGGCGAAATCTGCAGAACTTAGCCCATCCTCTGAGGTGCTGCTCAGCCCGATTGCAGCACTAGCGCGACAGTCTTGGGTTTAAATCGCTTAGGTTGCTAGGCCTGAACTGCAGGACGGAAGCGTCCTGATCGAAGTGCGTGCCGCCAGTCGTTCGACGCCTAGCTATGGCGCAGAACCTTCCGGTTTGAGGATAGTCATTCCAATCCGACCGGCAATGGCAATGATGCGGTCGATATCCGGAGGGCCGTCAGTCGCCGGAAATTCGACCGTTCCTTCCGGGAGAGGATCACCCCCTTGGGTGAAAAATACCTCGTGCATGGTGCCGGGCGAGGTCACGTTCAGTAGTCGCCCGGGTTTGTCGCCGACGCATTTGAAAGCATGTACTCTACCGTCTGGTATTTTCACGAAATCGCCGGTCTCAACATCTAGTTTCTTTCCATCGAGATCGAACTCGAACTGGCCGTCGAGAACAAAGAAATTCTCGTCTTCGCCCGGATGCTTGTGTGGTGGAGCACCTGCTCCTGGAGCGGTCAGGATCTCTACGATCCCACATCCTCCTCCGGTCTCCTCTGGAAATGCATGAAACTTAATCAGGTTCCCAAGTAGGTGATAGGTTCGGTGGCGTCTTTCGGACATTTGGTTCTTCCTTGTAATTCGAATCAACTTTGTTATAATACATCTGTATCATCATAAGGCAACAGTCTCATAAAATGGCCCCTAGAACCGCACAAAAGAACCGAACCCGCGCTGCCTTGCTTGCCAAAGCACGTGACTTAATGAATCAAGGGGAAGAAATCACCGTTGCCCGTGTGGCCGACGCCGCTGCAATTAGCCGTGCCACAGCCTACCGGTACTTTTCAGATCCGGGTGCGATGTCCATCGAAGCCACACTGGATGTCGAACTACGGCCGACAGAAGAACTGCTTCAGGGAATCCTTGATCCTCGTGAGCGTGTACAGGCCGTGGCGCGCTACTATCTTGCCTTCACTCGAGAAAATGAAGGACAGTTTCGACAATTCCTTGCCCAGACCATGCGCCGATGGGCTGAACAATCAGACAGCCAACTGCGTGGAGCCCGGCGTGTTCGAGCGTTCTCGGATGCTATTGATCCCATTCGGTCGAAAATGAAGCCCGCTGAATTCCAGGATCTGGTTCATCGCTTGTCCATGCTGACTGGGCTCGAGCAACATATTGCCCTGAACGATGTACTGGGCCTGGATCAGGAGACGGGCGACCGCTTGCAGGCCGAAATCGTCGATGCCGTCCTGGACCGATACTTGCCGAAATAATAGCAGGTACGCAGACCTAATATGACCGAATTATCCGCATGTAAGGCATCAGAGGCCGAAAGCTTGGTGCGATCGGAATGAACGGCCGCTTTCCTTTCTGCGACGCGACTGACTATTTTGCTACCAAACCTGACAAAGCGGTCCCGAAAGCGGTCCTGTGGAAATCTATACTACTGTATTTGCTTGTTTTATTGGTAGTTTGAGGGAGATCTTGGTGCCCAGAAGAGGAATGGCTCCACCAGTAGGCACCAACGCTTAGCATTAACCTTACAAAACAAGGCTACTGTCTCATTCTGGTTCCTGCAACAGGCGTAATTTGG
>Ga0209223_10003008_pt1 | contig 16366 bp, 31 predicted proteins | sample COG_06_FD_184750 | JGI IMG/M metagenome (GOLD analysis project Ga0209223, IMG submission 184750) | Pelagic Microbial community sample from North Sea - COGITO 998_met_06 (SPAdes) (version 2) | ecosystem: Environmental > Aquatic > Marine > Neritic zone/Coastal water | place: Helgoland, sampling...
TAACCATTCTTTGGATACCGTAATCTCTATCATCACAAAAGAAAGATGACATTTCCGAAGGGAAAAAACTAATTTTTATATATGAATTGGGTCTATCTTTATGTTCGGTTAAATATTTATAGATTATATTACTTTCTAAATCTTCACTATTAAAATTTTCATCACTAAGACTTAAATTTTTTAGGATATCAAATAACTTATTATGGTTAGACTCCATATACTTGTCAAAAATTCTGAATACCTTTTGGTACACCTTTTCAGGAAACATTTGTTTTTCGAAGATGCTTCTATCATCTTCATTATCTTCACCATATTCTCTAAGAATTCTTTTAATATCCATCAATAATTAATATTATTATATAAATATTGGATATTAATATAAAAATTACTATATTTGTTTTATGAGAAGAAAAAAGGTAAAAACTCAAACAATTAAAGTAACAACACCTAAGAAACGTAGTGGTGTTACAGAAAAAAAGGGTGCTATAACTACATTACCTAAGAACTATAAATTTAAATGGGATAGGGTTAAAGGTGTTAATGGTCAAATAGTAAGATTTAAAGAAGGTGATCACAAAGAAAGATTAGAATTTCTTAATAAAAAAAATTACCGTCAAATGTATGTTGGTGTTGACGGTAATGATTTATATTTTTATTACGAAATTATCGGGTGAATTGTTCACCTGGATTTGAAGATGGTCTTACTTCATCTCTTTGATTAGTCACTGAAGAGTCTAAATCTTCCATAATAATTTCATTGGTGTCTATTACCATTTGATAAGCGTCCATTGCGTCTGCAATATGTTTAGACAATCTATCATAAGCGACATTACTCATTTTAGATTTATTAGATTTATCTATTACCCTAGTCAACTCCTTTTTAGTTTCCTCTAATTCTTCGTTTAACTCATTAATTGCACCACTTAGTTGGTAAGCGTATTTGGTGTAACTGTAACCTGTACCTCTAAATGCACCGCCAATACCTTTAAGGTTAGACATAAATTTCCTACCTAAACCTTCATCTATTCTGTTAGAGTGTTCTACAATTCTTTTTAAATCTGATTCTGTTAAATTAATAACTTCTCCGTTCTTTTTAATTTTCATAACTTTAAATTTCTTGATCTGGATACCAATCGTAATCGTCCTCCATTATTACTTTATTTAATAAATATATAGATTTTTGTAAAAATTTTATTTGGTAGATTAAAATATTTTTCGTATATTTGTATAACAAAATTAAACAATTATGAGTTTCAAATCAATTAAAGACGTTGAGTCACACGCAAAACAGTTAATGGGAACAGAGTATAGTGTGGAAGTTAATGGAAAGGTTCACAGGATAACCCCCAATAAATTAGGTTATAAGTTTAAATTCGATAACGCTAAGAGACGATTCGGACTATGTTCTTATAGAAGAAAAGAGATAAGTCTATCAAAGCCACTCGCCTCTAATAACTTAGATAACTTCTTTCAGATTAATGACACTATACTACATGAGATAGCACACGCACTGTCTTATAAGATACATGGTAGTAGGGGTCGTGGTCATTGTAAACGTTGGGTACATGTTGCCAAATCTATTGGGTGTAATGGTATAAGATGTTATGATAGTAGTCAGGTTAATAACATAGAACATAAGTATACTTTAGTCTGTGATACATGTGGTGGTGAGAATCCAAGACATAGAAGACCTAGACAAGATTATTCATGTGCTAAGTGTGAACCAAAGAAGTTTAATAAGAAATATTTACTGAGAGTAGTACAAAACTTTTAAAGAGGTAACCCATATATTTATTTATATGGGTTACTATATTACTTTGGGAATTATTTCGGTGGCGTTTTTATATATGATGTCACTAATAGATGATGAAATAAATAAAAAAGATAAATGAAAAATTGTAAAGAGTGCCCTTGGGTTGTTAGGAATAAAAATAACGATACAATTATTAACCATTCTAAAAAATGGGGTAAGAAACATAATTGTCATATGAAAATAAAGGGTACTAATAAAAATTTATGGGATTACTTTCCTAAATTCCAATGTAACGGTAATGGTGTTACTAATTAAGAGTCCATCCTACCAAAGTAAGTAACATCCTTATTCACTTTACCTTTACCACTATCTGAGAAATATTCACTACTATCACCAATACCGTCCGTAGATTTTTGTGAACTTCTATAATTAAAACCTATTATATCATCACCTTCATAAATGTGAGATAAGAATATTACACTATGTCCACTACCATTAGTCCTCCATATTTGACAGAAGTCCCCTTCTTGAGCATTTTCTAAAAGCACTTCTTTACCTATACCTAAATTTTCTAAAGCTTCTACACATAGTTTACCGTTGGCACCTCCAGCACTATACCAGTTAGAAGAAAATTTACTAACCTCACTTTCACTTTTACCATCAAACAAACCTCTATTAGTTGCCGCAATAAAAGCAACTGATAATGTATAACCACAACAATGCGAAGGACCCCCTTCGTCATAACTTCTTATTAGCTTACCATTATGGTATAGTGGTATACAAACACCAGATACACCCCCCCATTGATATCCGCCACCACTAAATTTATTAGCGACAGACATAATATCAGTACCATAATCAGAGTAATTATCAGAAACCTCAAGTTCTGAATTATCAGTAATAGTTTCTTTTAATAATCTTTTATTAGATTCTTCTATTAATCGTCTTTTTTGTTTTGCAATCCTTCCCATACCTCTTTTAATTTTTTATATGTATTTTTTTCTGTGATACCGTCTTCTTTTAATCCGTTTTCTTTTTGGAACTTTCTTATCCCATTCATCGTATATTTACCATACTTAGAATCTATACCATCTTTTTTAGGTCCGAAATCACCAATATCATAACCTAATGAAACCAACATAGTTTGAATTTGTTCAACTAAGTCGTTGTAACACCCTTTTCTAATTATACTACCACTATTTATATCCTCCTCTGTCATTGCACAATCAATCGTAGGAGTTAATTGTTTTTCTACTTTTTCACCACCACCTTCTATTCCATAACAGACATTTTCTAAGAAATCACACAATTCCTCTTTACCTTTAGTCATTTTAGTTTGGAATTCTCTTAATTCTTCTATTACGTTTTCTATGAAATGATCAATAGCAACGCTCTTTTCAATATTTAAATCTGCAGAACAAAAATCACCTTCTTTAACAATATTTTTTTGAGAATCATCAAAAACATATAAAACTTCCGATGCAGATGTTTCAGCAAAACATTCGTTTTGATATATTATAGTGTCACCATTTTGTTTTCTGCCACAAACAGGGTTCCACTCACCACCACATTTATAGTAATCTTCTTTAAGGATAAGTTTCTTAAATTGTTTCTCTGTTAATTTAATTTTCATATCTAATATCTCCCACTAATATAAACAAATAATACTTCAGGTATTCTAACACACTGTGTCATATTACCATTACTATCTGTACAACCAATCACCTCTAAACTCCTAACAATATTTTTAATATCTCTATTTGCGTTTCTTGTGATATTCTCTATATATTGTTTTGAATATAATTTATCTGAATCGTAATAAGATTCCCTTAAAATGGTTTTATATTGTTTTTCATTTATAATAATTTTCATTATTTTTTCCTTTCACAACATTCCGTACACTTATCCATTTGGCGAAATGGTGCTGGACCACCACTTACGGACACACATTTACCTTTTGATGGATCGTAATAATAACCCATTACTGCAGTAGTCATTCTTCCTTGTGGAATTGGTTCTGGTATCATTTTACATAAATTATTGCCAGCGGAGTCTGTACAACCCTGTCTTTGATCTTTTGGTGGTTCATCAGTTAAACCTACTTTTTCACTAACACATCTATAAAAGGCTAAAATGTCTGGAGATGTTTGGTAAAGGTGTTTACCGACACAATACTTTAAATCTTCACAGTCAATTATCTCTAATTCATCAACGATAGAATCATCTGTAGGTGATGGTATATCTTTTTCATCTCTATCTTCACCACCTATAGGTTGATCTTGTTTATTACAAAAACAATCTTTACACAATAAACCATAAGATTTAACGGTTTCTATTTGTGTACCAGATAGTGGTTTAAATACTTCACACATTTTCATTAAAGTATTATATCCAACTACACCATCCACACTTAACTTATACTTTCTTTGGAACTCTATAACTGCATCTTTAGTGTGTTCCCTATATTTTCCGTCACAACCTTCATATGAATCACTACATTCTAATCCCATACCACCACCTTTATATTTTGGGTTAAAACCATTCGCCGCTAAAAGATGTTGTATATATTTAACCACATCACCATTAGAACCATTTTTAGCAAGTTTTCTTTTACATCTTATTTCACAAGAGTCATCACCTTTTTTTATGATACCCGAATATGATTCACCTAATAGTTTCTTATTGGCTTCTTCTATTAATTGCCTTTTTAATTTCCCTAATCTACTCATACTAATTCTTTTTATTATAAATATAAGAGATATAATAAAAAGATACCATAAAAAACTATTTCTTAACTATTTCATCATAAAAATCTACTATTGGTTTATCACCTAAAAAATCATCAGGTAATCTAAAGTTAGACATTTTTTGTGAAATAAAAATTATTAATGAAAAGAATAAAAGTATTGCGATTAGTAATTTTGGTAGTGTATGTATGTCATTTTTCATAATACAAATATAAAAAAAATATGTCAAATTACCAAATATTAACCCATAAAGTGTCTTTGTGGTGGTTTATTAGGGTCGGGGGGTAAGGGAGAATCAATAAAAGGTAGTTTTTTTAGTGTTCTACAACTGTCTATTACTAAATTTTTTATATTAGAAACATTTTCACTACCTTTTACTATTTTTATAATATCACCCATTTCTATACAATAACCTTTACTACAAATAGATTTTTTTATTTCTCCCACAGTATCTATATTTTTAATGGTACTACCACCTTCATACTTTTTATTTTTAGATGGGAAGTAAGACATATAATTTAAAATGTTACAGGAATTCATATAAATTTCTAAATAAAAATACCATGTGTTAATACCTGGTAACTCACCTATATATCTAGAAGATGGTGTATTTAGTGTTGCATCGACTACATCGACTAAAAAACAAAAATGTCCGTCTTTAAACTCAAAATGATATTTAAACTCAGACTCAAAATCAACGGTAAAATCTTTAATATTTTTATTTATCTGATGATTATTTTTTTGGTTAAACCACTCACATATACCAACCTTTAAGTCACCTGTTACACTACCTTTTATTTTAAAAGTTTTATCTGTTATTTCAGTTAATTCAACATCCGTAAGTTTAGGAAAGTAATTTACATGTGAGTCACAATAATCGCTTTCTGAATACTTATCTATTTTTGTTATCTCTTTACCTATAAGGTTTTTTGAGATAATATTAATAACTATTTTAGTTATTTCGTTAATTTTAGGATTATTAACCAAATCACTCATACCTTTCTCAGTAAAATCAATAACCCATTTAATTGCATTATATACTTTTTCTCCAAAACCAAGACTACCTGTATCAAAACCTAATAAATCTAAATAATCTTGTAAATCTTGAAGTGACTGAATACCCACATCAACCCCCAATTTATCTTTAATGAAATCACCAAAAGCCTTCGCAGATGTATCACCAAAATCCCAATCAATATTATCCTTCTTTACACCATTTTCTGTACTATATCTAGGTAGGTAACCATTATCCACTAAATATTTTTGTATTTCACCTGCGTTTGGGTCGTCCCCAACAGGATCTTGTTCACTCAATATTCTTTTATTGGATTCTTCTATTAATAATCTTTTTATTTTCGCAATTCTACCCATAGTTAAAACCCTTTAAATATTTTACCGATTTTATTTATACCCTGTTTTATTTCACCCTTATATTTATTTACTGGACCTAAATCAACAACATCGATTAATTTTTTAATATTTTTCACATCACCCATTTTAAAGTTATATGTCTTATCTATATCGATATTCTTTTTAAATATAAAAATACCCCCTATGAGATTACCTTTTAAATTTACTGTATTACTTTTTTTAGGGTTTTTTAAATAATCTACCACTAACTTTGTGATATTTTTAGAACTAACATTTATTTCCAGTGGTAATGTCATCTTTGTAACACTTTTTTTCTTTAAGATTATCGTTTCTTTATTCATTTTGGTAATACCTAACTTATTGTCGTTTATAGATACACCAATATTATAATCTTTTATCTTTAAATTTAACCTAGAATTATTTTTAACTGAAAAAGTAATCAATAATTCATGTTTACCATCGTTATTATTATACTCTATCTTATCCAAACCAACAAAAGTAGGTTTTTTAAACTCAACCTCTTCTTGTTCTTCTTTAGATTCATAAAGAAGTATTTTATTTAATTGTCTTTCAGTTACTATAATTTTCATCTTATATATTTAAAAATTCTGGTTCTTCCTCTTCATCTGATCCAGTTCTTCCCATAATATCTTTTTATTATAAATATAAAAAAAATGAATAAAAATAAAATAATTAACCTCTAGGGTAAATAGGGTAGATTTCAAATATTTGATACCCACATGATTTATGAATAAATGGGACTTTTCTTTTTAAAAACTCATAAAATATGTCTTTAATTTCCATTTCAACCTCCCACCCATGATCAGAATCATTAATTAAACTTTCATCTACATCGTAAGTCTCACCATTAATATCTACCAAACCACCAGGAAGTATATCAATATAAATTCTTAAAGGAATATCTAATAGAAAAACAGAATTTACTACATCATTAACAAACCAACCCGAATCCAATCCACCATAACCACCAGATTTACTGGTGTTCATATCTATAATTTGTGTCTCATTAATCTCAAATTGAAAATCGTAAGTGCCAGTGGCGGGGTGATCTAAAGTACTATAAACATTACCTAATAGAGTTTTATCTATTAAAGACTTTTCGTACTCCAATAGTTGTAGATATTCTTCTTTTGCAATACCATATATCTTTTCTATATTATATCTGTCGGATAATGGAAACTTATCTATGTGTTTTACTACCCTTTTTATAAATCTGTTCATATTTAATAATTATTAAATTTAATAAGAAAATGTTGATTTTTGTTTTACTTTTTTTAATTCATCCCTAAATTTCAAACTCATTATCTCACTATACTCATCCCATAGATAATCTATTTCTTCTGTAATCAACCCAAACTGATTGACACAATAATTATGAAACATATAAGACGGTATAGCTGAAAAAAAAGAAGATGTTTCGTGATAATCATTTACCGACATAAATTCTGGCGGGGATGAGTCAAAAGGCATATAAACAAGAATACCTTCATAAATACTCTCATGTGATGGTTTTACTTTAGTACCTTTTAATAGATGATCCAATACCTTATCTAAATACTTATTACTTTTCATTCTCCCAAAGTTTATTCTGTACAATTGATTCCCAATGGTCCCATACATAGTCTACTTCTTCTAGTGTTAAACCAAATTGTTTTACACAATATTCGTAGAAATGGTTATAGTGACGATAAAGTGATGGAAAAAACATATGGAAAGAATAGTTAGTAAAGGGGACGTAAAGTTCCTTCCCTTCATAATCTATTTCGGTACTTCTTACCAGATGATCCAATACCTTATCTAAATATCTTTTATTTTCCATCTTCTATTTTATCTAATATAATATCTCTATATTTATTCCACACAAACTCAACCTCATCAACAGTTAATCCAAAATGGTTTACACAATAATCGACAAATTTGAAAAATGTTCTTCTATTATCCATTGTATGTACATCTGCAACATCGAAATAAACCATACAGATAAGTTTAAGAGAACCTGAAGGTAGAGAAACTAGGTCAGTGGTATATATATTATCATAAGGAGTTTTAACTGTTCCACCCACATAATCTATCTTAGTGCCCCTTACCAGATGATATAATACCTTATCTAAATATTTATTACTTTCCATCTTTTATTTTATCTAATATATTTTTTCTATACTCATTCCATACATATTCCATTTCTTCTTTAGTTAACCCGAATGTATTCTTACAGTACTTTGGGAAAGAAGAAAAGAAATGTGGCAAGGAGGAAGAGGGGGATAAAAAGTCGGAGTGGTAGAAGACAGTAAAAAGGGTATCTATTCTTCCTTTATCATAATCTATCTTAGTGCCTCTTACTAAATACCCTATAACCTTATCTAAATATTTCTTATCCTTCATTTTCTATTTTATCGTTTATAATATTTCTATATTCTTTCCATATATATTTAATCTCATCTTTTGTTAAACCAAAGTAATTTCTACAATAAGAAGAAAAAGAGAGGGGGGGAAGAGGAGGACGGTTAGAACAGAAATAGGGGGAAAGAAAGGGAAGGGAAGATGGAGGGGAGTTGAGTGTGTAGATGAAAGGTGTGTTCACTTCTTTATTCTCATAATCCATCTTAGTTCCTTTTACCACATAACCCAATACCTTATCTAAATATTTCTTATCCTTCATTTTCTATTTTATCGTTTATAATATTTTTATATTCTTTCCATATATATCTTATTTCATCTTTTGTTAAACCAAAGTAATTTCTACAATAAGAAGAAAAAGTGAGGGGGGGAAGGGAATAAAAGAGGGGAAAGTTGGCAAAAGAGGATAAGAACGGGGGATGATGAGAAGAAGAAGGTAAGATGAAAGGTGTGTTAAGGGAATTATACTCATAATCCATCTTAGTTCCTTTTACCATATAACCCAATACCTTATCTAAATATTTCTTATTCTCCATTACTAATCCCACTTTCTATTTTTTATTATCTCAGATTCTACAAATTTTCGATACACATAATACAACTCATCAGTTTCACCATCAGTTAATCCGAATGTATTTATACAATAATTAATGAAAGGCCAATAAGGTATATTATATCTATGATAAGTTATAGTTTCAAAGTCCAGTAATACACCATAAAAAAAATGTACTTCTTCTTGTTCATAATCGATATTTGTATATTTCATCATGTATTTTAATATCTTATCTAAATATCTTTTATGTCTATCTTTATCTACGGACTCAGTTATCCTTGTAGGTATTTTTTCTATTTCACCATAAGTACTCGATACAACATTTCCATCCTCATTATATTCTTTAGTTTGAGTATCACCATTAGATTGTAACTTATATGTCCATTGTGTTGGGAACCTATCATCTTCGTATTTAAATATTACCCAAGTCCCCAATTTAAATGTACTATTAAATGCATCTGTTAATTCAGCGTAAATAACTCTTCCCATCTCATCTTCTAACGAAAACCACCCACCAGTTTTTTTCACCCTTTTTAATTCTTTTCCAAATACATAAGATAAAATCTCTACTATTTGAGATTCGTCAGTGATGGCATAATTATTCAATTCTTTAATATAAGGTAAAGGAATTTTATCTGCGATTTCTTTTGTTAAATCATCGTCAGGTTTTTTATAGTATGATTCATTAACACTATAATAACTCATCTCTTTCACATATGGTGGTTTAATTTTATCGACTAAAGTATTAAGAAATTTAATACGAGGACTCAATTCACTCTCTTTTACAATATTTTTTATGGTTACTTTCATTATTTATATTTTAAAACTATTTCTCTTCTAATATATTCTAAATATTCGTACCATACGGCAACAGTCTCACTATGATTCAGACCAAATACTCTCTCACAATAACCTCTAAATAAACTATACGGTGGTATTACGTCAGAATCTGAAAAAGGTGTATACACCTCCGCTTTTTCATGATTAAATCTCGTACTTCTAATCAACGACCCCAAAACTTTATTTAAATACACATCTTCTAACATATATATAAATATTGTTCGATCATAAAAAAACCCCATCATTACTGATGGGGTTTTATATTTATATGTGATAGTAGTTAGTCTAACTCCATTACAAAATTTTCAGGTATTCTAATGTTTTTACATTTTTCACCATTAACGAACTTTTTCCATGTATAAATAATGTTTTGGAAAATTTCTGTATGTGTCATTTTATAATTTTTATCATTTTTTCTCTTAATTAATTTTTGTCTAAGAGATTGGATTGGTGATCCCATTTGTATATTATACCCTAAACAAACTTGATCTAAAAACTCTACAGATTTTTCACTATTTACCTCACCTAACAAATAGTGAAATGTAGAAATTATAGATGATTCTAAATAGTTCTCTTCTCTTTTAGTCATCTTAACACCATATCTAACAGATATATCTACATTAGGTAGTGTTAAATAATAATCATAAAGTTCACTATTAGATAGTGTATTACCAGTATGTCTATTAACACCATATTTACCATTTTTAAAATTGTAAATTGTTTTAATTGCTGCAGAAGTGTTAGACGCATTTTTAATACCATGAATCGCCAATACATCTCCACCTACTCTTTTTCTACCAGTATCCATAGTTTTAAATGATTCTGGTTGTACACCAGTAACTATTATAGTTGGGAAAGTAGTGTTACTATTTATACAAGATCTTAGTCTGTGTTGACCATTTTTACCTTCACCTGTGTAATCAAACGTAATTGTATCACCGTTTAAATACCAGTTACCATTAACCATTTCTTTAGTTAACCTACCTAAGTTAACTTTACTTTCGGGTCGATTACTATTGTTATGTTTTTCCAATAAAATATTTGCCAGTTTTGGTGTCATTAGAACAAATCTAACCTCTACATTCATTTCTTCCATTTGGAATTTTCCGATGGTGGAAGATTTAAGTCTGTAAGTGTCTAATAAGTTAATTAAGTTAGAGTAGTTATCATTTTCTACACTACTTTGTTTTTTTAAGATGTTAAGCATTTTTCAATATTTTTAAAATTAATAATATCTAATATTAAGAATATTTCTTTAGAAAGTCAAATTTTTAATAAAAATAAATTTATATCTTAGTGATGGACTTAATGCCACTTATGTCCCATACACAACCAGATGGAATATCCCAAGTAGACCACAACCACCTTTCATTTAATTCTCTGGGGTTAATTAATATCTCAACACCAGACCAATCAGAGGCAACTTTTTTCCAGTCCACATTCATACTATCGGAATCATTTTCAATCCCATAGGTTTCCAAAAACAAAGATTCATTTTCCATACCTATAGTCAATATCTTAGAGTCATTGGTTTCAATATCGTATACATTTACATTTTGTATCGAATAATTGTTACCCCTATATTCGCGGGTTACAAAATCAATCCACTCAGTACCAAAAGAAAACCACAACCCTTTAGGTTTAAAATGAATCTCTTGTTCATTAATTGGGACATTCTTAAATTTTAAATCGCCTCCTTTTGAGATATGTATTTTATCATTAGTACCAATCCTACTAATAAGTGATTTATCAATTTCCTCTTTTAATATTTTTTTAATTAAATGTTTCATATTATACCCTTATAAAATTTATCGTCTTTTATTGACTGGGGTGCATTACTCCAAGATCTATTACCTGATTCATCAGTCTTATAAACTTGATCTACATATGAAACCGAAAATACTTTTTCACCACGACTATCCACATGTTTTCTAGTAAATATATAATCTAATATTCTATCTACCCAGGTAGTTTTGGTATAACCTAAAGACCAATATACAGTATCTCTTCCAGTAAAATCACCTAAATCTTCGTGATACTTAATGACTGTACCTCCTTCTTTCCCTTCCCATTTTTTTAATTTTACATCACAGATATCACCATCAAAATCTATAGAGACAATACCACCGTCTTTCTCAAAGAATTTTTTTAAAATGATTACAATTTCATCATCCGATATACCATTCTTTTTTAAAAAATCCACATAAGGAGGTTTTAACATAGTAGATAACTTATTGAATAGTTTATCTTCTACAGACTCCTTAAGAATTTTTTTTATTAATGTTTTCATTTAACTATGTTTATTTTTAGATTTATAAGATATAATAGGTATTTTAAAACCACCACCAAGAGGGGTTGGGGTGATTCGGACAGTTCGGTTGTACGAGAGATGATTAATCTATTTCCATACCACCTAATGGGTTACAATAAGTTTTACCTATATCTGTGTTTCTCCATTTTTTACCTAAGTCACTAAATATTTTATCGTGATAATAATTTCCTTCTGAATCGTCTTCCTGTTCTAATTCCCCAATATTTTCGATATCAGAATTAATCTCTTCATAATCATCGTCATTATCATGAACATTCTCATAACAAGTTACCAATTCTTTACCCACCTCTTTATCTGTCATACCCTTAAAAGGGTCATATACGTCCTCATTTAAGATTCTCTTATTCGCCCCCTCAATAATAAGACGTTTCATTCTTTCAATTCTTCCCATAATTTCTTTTTATTATAAATATGTAGATAAAGTAAAAAACCCCATCAAGAAGGGATGGGATGATTGAACTTTTCGGCGATCAGAGAGATTATAAAAATACCCATATAAGTTAATATATGGGTTTATAATTAATATAGTTTATTAATTAATTTTGTATATACTTTCGGGAAAAAATTAATATCGTTCATAGTAGCGTATGTTCCCCACCAACCTTTTTTATTTTTTGTCATATTACATCCTGTACCCCTATATGGTTTTATCGTATCCTTCAGCGTCAATTGGAAATAATTGTAAGGTATTTGAAAAAACATTTTGTCGATAATTTTTGACATTTTTCTTTTTACATCATCTTCATTTTGTTTCATACCCTTTTCTAAATTTATACCAGTTGTGGATATATAGGTGGATAACACTTTAGATTTAACGAAACCAATATCATCAATGAAGTAATATATAATTCCTCCGAGCTCAATTAAAAACTCTTTTAGTAGTTTAGATATTGCCCCTTCATCAACCTCACATTCGAAAAATCCGGAATCTATTATTCGTGGCACATATTTTACATACACCTCTACTACTTTATCTATAACATCATCTATAGGGAATATCCTACTTAGTAAACTATCATCCGCACGTGTAATTTCATCATTAATTAATTCCCTGAAGACCTTTTCTAACCTTATCACCATATTAACCTTTATTAGAGTTTTATTTTCTAAAATTTCGGGGTGTATTGATGACCCTTCTTCTTCCGTAATAAGTCTTCTATATTGACTTTCTGTAATTTTAATCTTTTTCATATAGATATAAATATATTAATACAATAAAAAAGGTTATCAAGAAGGGCTGGGATGATTGAACTTTTCGGAGGTCAGAGAGATTATGATTCCCAACCCATATTGTTCCTTTTAACATTTCTATTTACATAAGAACATAATGGTTGTATATTAGAATGATGATTTAATCGAATAATATCCTCCTCACACAGAGCGGAACTAACAGGGACAATATGATCATACTCCCAACCATAGTTTTCCTTACCATTATATAAACCATAGTTATCCCAATTCATCCAATCCTCCCAATTAGATTCAATATGTAATTTAAAATCCTCATAGGTACAACCCAATATATCATGTGTCCTAGAATTCTTAGTAAATTTTTTATGATATAAACTACATTTAATCAAATTGCGAACAGTATGTTTAACCCTATATATAGGATCATTTTCCATCCTATTCTTATGGTAGGGGTTCTTATAGTTCTTATTATATTCACGAACCTTTTCAGGATTTCTTTTCTTCCACAACTTACTTTTTTCTTTCTCCTCTTCGTGATTTTCGTAGTATTTTTCCTTACGCCTTCTATTATACTCTTCCTTTTGTTCTGGTGTAGATTTCTTCTTATGTTTGTTATAACAAAGTTTACATCTTTTCCTACCACTATAAAATTCTGTAACATCCTTATCAATGTTACACTTATTACATACCTTTGTTTCCATTACCCCTCTAGTATATTATCAGTACATTTACCAATGAAATTTAATAGTAATATAACACCCCAAAATATTAAATCCTTTGCAGTACCATCATTAAAGTAACTATAACCAAACATCCCAAACGATAACAATATTAATAAAGCTTGTATAATTTTTCCTAACATAATATAAATTTTTAATTTATACAAATATAAACAAAATATTTCATATAAACAAAAAAACCCCATCATTTCTGATGAGGTTTAATATTGTTTGTCAGAAAGATTATCTAAATATCGTTAGGATCTAACACACCATCGTTATCATCATCGATATCTAATCTGTTAGGGATTCCGTCACCGTCACTATCTTGTGTAGTCACCAGTTCCATAGATGCCTTATTAGGGTTTAATAAAATAAACTCAGGTTTACCGAATAGATTTTTACCACTTATATAATCATAACCCTTACTAATTAAATCTCTCAAAGTACGTTGTGAGATTCGTTCTACATTAGTGTCATAATCATAACTTTTAGAATCTCCATCCATAGTTATTTTATGTAATCCACTATCAGGATTGTTTTTATGATACTTTAATGCGAAAGAATCACTACCCATATCTGGTGACATATAAAAACCAGCGTAATTAGTACCTTTTTTCTGTTGTCTCTGTGATGACCTTAAAACATCTATATCCGCAATGGTTGCGTCTACAGGTAACCCACCATGAAAAAATACTTTTTGTGAACCCTCTTTTAGAATTAATTTTTTAAACTGACTTTCATTAACGATTATTTTCATACTATATAAATATATTAAAAACCCAAAAAGTTGAATTTACAAAATTTCCTGAAAAAATTTTTGATACTTACCCCCTTTTACCAGAATGGGGTGTTGTTTCTGACGAAACTCATTTGAAGTAGGGGTACAAAAAAACCCACCTATAATTAGATGGGTTAAATATAATTTATAGTAATTTATTATAAATATATAGTTTTATACAATAAGTTTCTGTGGAGTTAATGTCGCCTGATAACCATACTCTTTACTCCATTTTTCTTGATTATTAAGGTATGGATAATCATTTTTTTCATACCCATTTGAAGTGAGGTATTCCACCGCCTTATCATAGTCCTTAAAAAATAAATCTTCTTTATGGTCATATCCTCTATCCCAGTTCTCACCCATACTAATTTGGTATATTGTATTTGATGGTGTATTGTCTCTAGATGTCTCGGTAGGTTCTTTATCTCTATTTAGATTATCATCTTCCCCTTGTTGAGTAGTGTCCCTATTAATACTATTACCGCGAGGGAAACCCCCTTCATCAACAATTAATTCATTTGAAGGACTTGGGGGTGTCCCATTTTTAGTATAACCTTTAATTGTTATTTCTTTTCCTATAGGTAATGAACAATCCATACATTTATCTCTAACGATATTCAACTTTAATTTAATATATATATCTTTACCCCCTATATTTGTTAATAACCTATCAGGTCTATTTAACAATATTCCTTTAACAGTAAATACATGAGGGGATAATTCTTTCTTAGAAGAAACTTCTTCCTTTAATATCTTTTTAATTATATATTTCATAATATTCTATTTTATTATAAATATATCATATAAATAAAAAACACCCATCAAGAGGGGTCGGGGTGATTCGGTGATCAGAAAGATTATCTAAATACTACCAACATCTCAATAAAATAATTATCACTCACACTTATACCACATTTATTATATCTACCCCATATGTTATTCGACAAATCAAAATCCTCAGTTATCATACTACGATAACCCATATTATAATATGTTAGATCCCTTACTTAAATTATCCTTAGCCCACAATGGTTGCAGATTACTATAATGATATAATTTAAGAACCTCATCTTCAGTAGTGGCGGACGCAAGCGGAATAATATGATCAATGTGCCATTCACCATAATTGTCCCATGACATTCCTATAGTGAATTGTTTAGTTAGATGTTCTCTTACTTCTTCATAAGAACACCCCAGTAACTTACTATTACCTCTAAGTTTAAAATTCTTAATGGATCTCCTATTTATCCTACGGAGATTTAATTTCATCCTATATAGGGAATCCTCATCTCTACGTTTCTTCTCACGTATATTCTTTTCTTCCTTATGTGATTGTCCATAGGTATGATTATATGTAGAAATCAATTCTTTATTGTTCTCCTTCCATAATCGATTGCGTTCAAGAATCTTTTCCTTATTCTTTAGATAATTCTTTCTATCATATTCCCTACGTTGTTCTTTAGTTTTAAAACCCATATTATAATATTTTAGATCCCTTACACTTAGTACATCTTTTTTTGTTTTCTAATAGTAACTTTTCACGTTCTATGGTATTAGGAGATTTTTGGTATTTTTTTTTCATAATATTACAAATATAAGTAAAACCTTTGAGATTACAAAATTTCTTGGAAAATTTTTTAGGGTTGGGGTATTTCACC
>Ga0209223_10003009_pt1 | contig 16363 bp, 23 predicted proteins | sample COG_06_FD_184750 | JGI IMG/M metagenome (GOLD analysis project Ga0209223, IMG submission 184750) | Pelagic Microbial community sample from North Sea - COGITO 998_met_06 (SPAdes) (version 2) | ecosystem: Environmental > Aquatic > Marine > Neritic zone/Coastal water | place: Helgoland, sampling...
CGGGTCATAGTTACTAGCATACTCAGACGACTTACCGAGGTGCTTATTAATATTTGAATTATCTAGTTCTTTTAATGCCATGTTATTATTATATGTTATTTGATGTTAATGTCAAGTCCTTTTTCTGTTAAAGTCTTTTTAATAGTTTCTAATCGCTCTTCTACTGTACCACTCAGTACAACTACCCGATCTCTCACTCTAGGGTTATTTGTAATCCAATCACTGAAACCAGCGATAATATTATTTCTAAATCTAACATCGACACTTCTCTCACCATCATCTTCAATCTTAACATCTGAAGCATTAGTATAAAAGATCACATCGTAACTAGTTATATACTTATCGAATACATGATATGCATATGCACTACACCAACTACGCAGACCCTTATTTCTTTCTAACCAATCTGTATAAATTAAGCCGTCGATAATGCATCTATCTAAAATAGAACTTCTACTCTGATTATTATGATTATTAATATTCTTAAAGTGTTCGGTAATGATAAGAGACTGAGTCATCTCATCACCAGCTTCATTTATATCAACCCCATACTCGCGTTTAATAAGTCTGGTTACCTCAGGTACAAAGTTAATATCCCAATTACATTTTCGTAACCGTTTTAGCAGAGTTGTCTTTCCAGTACATTGAGCCCCGGAGAATGATATTAGTAGTTTACTCATTAGCAGTATATAGGTATACGTTTCTCACGATCATTTTTAAATGTTCCATCGTAGTTAAGATCCGTTTCCAATATTATATCGATGTTCCTAAAAAAGCACTCCCATGTTACAAGAGATAGCTTACTACAAATACTAAACATGCCTGGTAAAGAGCCTATCTTAATACCTGACTTAATATCCTGTTCTGCTATAACTACAACTTCACCATCATCAATTTCTGCTGTAACTCTATGCAATACGCAACCAATCTTCTTATATTTTTTAATATCATTAAACGCACGCTCTTGTGGATCTTTACCTTTTAGTTCTGGATAATCAATTATATGACCAGGATGACCATTATATATAACATAATCATCACACGTCTGTGCAGGTACAATATTCAACCAACCATGCAATGTAACGACATCATCTTCATGTAATATTTCATCATAGTATCTAACCTTAAGATAATTCTTCTTAAAGTTAATAGGTTTATACCAAAACGCAATCCCTTTATCCTTAAAGAACTCTTCTAAACATAAGAAGGATTCTAGATTATCCGTTACAACAAGATCGGGATTATAGCCTAACTTTATTAAGCTAGTTATCTCAGAACCAGACTGAGAGAAAAAAGCTACCCATTTACTCTTTACTTGCATAGCTGCTTATATTGTTGTACGTTGTAGTTTATATCAAACTTCTCATCCTCAGTTACCTCATGCTCAATAAGATCTGCTAACATAGTAGATGGCTTCTGAGTCATACCATAGTCTTTAATATATCGAATACCTTTAATGCCTGCTACTACTGGGTTAGATGTATCTACTGATCTGATAGACTTAATATCCCTATAGTGCTTCATCTCTTGAGGTAGTGAGTTACCAAGTAAGTGATGTGGCTTGTTATGATTCCAGATACCATCTTCAATCAGCATATTAATAAACTTACGACGACCGTCAGCTAGAAGCTCTAGATTTTTTCTATGATCATCTTGTTTATGCAAACTATCGTACTTTGCCTTATCGTCTACATCCATAACTGTATGTGGTCTCTCGATCGTCTTATAGTGACTGATAGTCTTATACCATGAATAGTCAAATGAGATTGCAATATAATCTGCATGCGCTGACATATATTCGTAACACTTTACAAGTTCATCATACGTCTTACCCTGAACAACACCAATAGTGAGCCCGGGTAGATCGGGGTATTGTAATTTAAACTTATGAAAAGATGAAATTGTCTTCTGACTATCCTCTAATACGTCAGGTACAATATAATAGGTAGGTCTAAGCTCTTCTACATACTCTGCAAATTTAGTAGGATTGAAAGAGTGACCTAACTCAAAGATCGAGTTATCGAGAAGTACCTCTCTACCTTGAAGTAGTGATTGTTTAAAGAAAGAGTAATACTCAGGCTGCGTTTCGAATAGATGTACTAAGGCATAGTCATAGTCGTTGTAATAGCGAGAGTCCTCGAGCATACTAATAGGTGATTCATGTGATACAAGCATACTCTTATTATAGCTCTTGAAAACTAGATTTCAAGTATAAATATAATAGAATGGGACTTTTAGATAAATTAAGTGATATATCGAGTAAGGCTGGTGGCTTAAATGCTGGTCTAGGTCAATTATCATCTATGGCAAAAGCCGCTTTCTGTTTACCTTCTATTATAGCGGGAGCCTTTGGATCGATTCCGAGTATTGCCAGTGGTGTAATTAACGGTGTTGTTTCAGGTGTTGCTAACTCCATAGCAGACATAACCAATAACATTACAGCAACTGTACAAGGAGCAATTCAAGGCGTTGTAGATAAGATTAACGGTACAGTCGGTCAGTTACAGTCTATATTAGGTGACGTAGCTGCTACTGTACAGGAGATTAATAATTTCATTGAAAATGCAAAAGATGCAATTGATGATATAAGATCCTTTACAAGTGATAAAGAAAACTGTAATCAGGCTGGTGCAACCCTCGGCAAGTGTATTGCGCAAAATGCTGTTCTAAATGTCTCAGCAAATTCTCTAGGTAAACTAGCTAAACAGGGAGCAGACATCGAAAACTATGCAAGTAAAATAGTTGGTGGTCAAGATAGTCCCATTAACCAAATAAATGGATTTGTTAACAAACAAACAGCCCAACTTAACAAAGCATCAAAGGTTATTAATAAAATTAATCGACTATTTTAATTATGTTAGAAACATCTATAGGTACAGTTGTTGCAAGTTCAGATATATCGGATAAGCAGAATAAGGAAGCACTAGGCCGGGTTAAGGTTCTAATTCGAGGTGTATCTGATATTGCAGGGTCTGAAAGTTTTACTAACCCATTAGGAGAGAATACAACTAGTATAACTACTAACACTAGTGAGAAGCTTAAGAAGCATGAAGTATGGGCTTATGTGTTACAACCAGCGCATGGTGGAAGTCTAGGTATATATAGTGTAGGTGACGATAAGGTTAATTTAGATTCTGGATCTGCTGCTGGTAATATAACAATCGCGGAAGGTGATCATACAGGTCCTAAACTAGGTACAAAAGATTCAGCAGCTGTTAATCCTAATAATGGAGATTTTGCTGGGGAGTTTAAAAACAATGCAGTGCATGGTACATATAGTATACCACCGGTAGGCGCTACTGTTATAGTACAATTTATAAATGGTAAGCGAGGACTACCAATAGTTATTGGTGTCGTTCATAGCGCTAAAGCTATAGCTTCTATCTACGCGGCATCCGACACTAGTGTTCCAGGTAGCGGAGAAGATCCACCAAGACCAGATTACCCAAGCGAATATAAATAATAAAAAATGTCAAAACAACCAACAGATCCTAAACCAGCAGGCAATCCGCAAGAAACCGCCACAAATAGAGATGCGTATACTATTAAGCGTGGTGGTGGTACTTTTAGCATTGTTGATACTAGAGGTAGTGAGCGAATAACACTTACACATAAATCTGGTGCAAACCTTAAACTATCTAATAAGGTGTTTAGTACTTTCTCTCCCAACGACAGACAAGATTTGACGTGGAGTAATAATTATACAACTGTTAATGGTAACAGTTTCGAGACAGTTAAGAAGCACCGGGAAAATAGAACGTTTGGTAACTTTAGTGTTATAACAGGCTCTCGTAACTTTTTTACAGATGATATTGCAACTCAATATGTTGATACTCTTCGCGATATAGCCATAGCTAAGAATTCCGCAAACGCAGGTACTGGTGTAGGTAATAATACCGGTGCAATTAGAGAGGCAGGTAAAGATGCTGACATGCAGAAGGTAATGACCGAAAAGACTGCCGATCTCACTAAATTAGAGAAACAAATGGGTGAAGGTGGTAATATTAATTTACTATCAAGTAAGCATCTATTGCTTGTTGCAGGAGGCGCGGCGTATAACTACGATACAGGTAATACTATAACAGAAGGTAAATTAGTAAAGGTTGGTCATAGGCGCACAGGTGATAATACATATGAAGATGTAATGGGATCTGTACCTCTTTACGAAGAAAATGATACTTCCAGTACTAGTCCTTTTGGTGATATTAGTATTAATGCTAGTAACAAAATTAACATGCAAGCTGGTTCCGGTGGCTTCAACGTACAGACTAGTGGTGAGACAAAACTATCAACAACTGGTAGACTGTCACTAGGTGGTAAACAGATAATGATCGGTAGTAGTTCAGGAGGTGGTGGTAAGATTCACATGATGACAGATAATGATATATATATCAAAAGCGGTGCAACACTTACAACCAACTCACTTGTCTCACTAATCAGGTCTTCTATTACAATGTGTATCGTATCACCTACGACAACTATTGAAGGTGATCTAAATATTGATGGTACTTTAACAGTCGACGGAAATGTTAAAATTACAGGAAATCTTGAGGTACTAGGACGGGCTAAGGTTCATAAAGATATAGAAACGCTTCGAGATCTACGCGCGGCCGGCTCTATTACAGCTATAGGCTCATACGGCTCTGGCGCTGATGGTATTATTGCTAATAAGAATATTAAGACAACAAAAGATGTTATCGCTAATGGGGTAAGCTTAGAAGATCACACACACCCGGGTGATAGTGGTGGTAACACAGGATCACCTAACTAATAATTATCGTCCGATATGTACCTTTGTCTTTATATTACAGAGAGGGAATGCATAGGTTAGCATAAAGGTACCACTACCTTCTTTAATAGTAACAGAGAATCCGCTACCAAATACTACCGGTGGTGTTACTATACTAGAACCACCCGGAAGTGTTACTACCCTATATATACTACCAGTCATAGCATTGTAGACGTTAATACTGTTACCGGGTCCTACTGCTACTGTGAATGATGTTGGTTTACTCATAATCTTTTATATTATTTATAAACTCAGCCACAATGTCATCGGATTTATGGGTAGCAAAGTTTAAGGTACTTGAAATCTTCTTCCGATTGTTTGAGCCCCTGATCTTATGAAAGTCAATTAGGTCTTTTATATCTTGAGAGTCAGACTGTGGTAAGCCTTCACACTCAATATTTAAAATATTTCTAATCTCTTGAACTGAGTAACCTTTGTTGAGATAGGTCTTTGCTTTTTTTGTTATAAAGAATCTCTTAAGATTATCTTCATTTTCAAATTCTTCTACCTTCTTTGCAAAGTAGTCCTTACCAAAAGTATATTTACTCCCGGTTATAATACACTGTATACTTCTCTTAGCCATAACTTATTGCTCCCATGGAAATACCAACCAAGTACCGTCCTTAACCGTAACACCATGGTGATCTACAACATGCTTTGTTTTCTCTCTTGCAAAAAGAGTAACATATCTTACAGACCTATATCTAGTGTTACCAATCTTTCCCTTAATATGTTGCATGGTTTTACTAGAGTCACAGATATCATCTATAACTAAAACCGTACTATCTTTATCGATACTATCTAGATCAACGTCTTGATTGATCTCAATATCTCCCTGTTCTGTACCCTCATAAGAACTTACATCATAAGATAATAGTTTAGCGTTAAAAATATAACTCATCATTGTAGCGGGTATCATACCACCACGCGCAATTCCAATCACATGTGTAAAATCCTTTCCATTAAGCTTAAATCTCAGTGCTAGACTTTTAGTTAAAAAGTCTATTACATCATATCCGATAATCTTTTCTTCCATATAACGTAATTATAGCATACATTTTGAGATAATCAATTAAATAAGTATATGGATGATTATAAAGAAATGGGTTTGTTGTATGAGGCTTTTGCGCGCGCACCAAAAAGCTCACCTGATACTACGAGATCTTATCCGGCTAGTGATTCTAAGCACTCACTAGGACATCAACTACCAACTACCATCCCTGGAGGGTCTATCAACGCTGCGGCAATAGGCATCAGTAGTAGTAAAAATAATGCAGGTGTTTGTGACGAAGAGACAGATATGTCTATGTTTATGAAAAGTGATGTTATCAAAAAAATTGATAGTCTAATGACCGACGCAGAGAGCTTTGAAGATACAAAGACAATGATAGCTCTTAATGAGTTGAAGCGATTTATAGAAAGACTCTAGATATCATCAGGATATGCTTTATTGCATAGTATCTCTTTAGTGAGATGTAAAAAATAGCATACACATGCACAAAATAGGGGGGTAAGTATACTATCTGTAAATGGTATTAACACAAAACCACACCAAAAACCTGTACAAAGTGAACAGGTAAGAAGCTGACTAAAGAACTTAATTCTAGTCAGCCTCTCTCTAAAGTAATTTAGAATCTCACCATACATCAATATATAGCAAAGGCCATAAGACGTAAAGGTAAGAAATATTAAATCAGCCACAGATAAGTGTGTCATCACCACCACCTATAGTTTTAACTGCATCACCCATTAACTCAAGCTCCTCTGCTTTAATAATAATGACGTTACCGTCATCATCTGTAACCTTATACCGCCCATCAGGCTGCTTTTCAACTACTGGGCATCCTTTACCCCCACAGCAAACTCTTACTGAGTTATCATTAATTTTCTTAATCATATATTTATTTATGCTATTTACCTTGACCTCTATAACGCTTCTTATAGATTTTACTTGTTTTTCTTCTCGATGTTCCAGAAATGGCATGACAACCTTTTCTAATACCATTCTGCTTTCCCCGTGTTTGTCTCATATCAATATTATAATATATTCTCTATATTAATCAACCTGTTTTATCCCTCACATGTACTGCAGTTGAGAATAGATCTAGCAAGTTCCTGAGCAGGGTTAGCACTACGCTGATAGTATAGAGATTTAATACCTTGTTCCCATGCAAAGATCATAAGTTCATTAACCTCCTTTGGTTTTGTCATAGGTGGTATCATGATGTTTAGTGATTGTCCTTGATCGATATACTTCTGTCTGATACTAGCCTGAATAATGATCTCCTTCTGAGAGATCTCCCCAAACGTCTTATACACGTCTTTTTCTTCTTGATCTAAGAAATCTAGATGCTGTACTGAACCACCGTGTACTAGAATAGATCTCCATACATCATCAGTGTTCTGTTTCTTTCTAGTTAGTAACTTTCTTAACTGAGGGTTTTTAAATGTAAACTTACCCTTAGCTAAGTCCTTAACAAAGTAGTTAGAGTTAAGAGGTTCAATGGACGGTGATACCTGACCTAAAATAAACGAGCTAGATGTTGTAGGCGCTACTGCTAGCGTAGTTGTATTACGCCTACCATAACCCTCTAGTATTGGAGCTTCACCAAACAGGTCTGCCAGCTCAACAGATGCCTTGTCTGCTCTCTCACGAATCGTTGACCAGATAGAACCGTTAACCATCTTTGCCTCCATAGACTCAAACGCTATCATGTTCTTCTGCAGATATGAATGCCATCCTAACACTCCAACACCTAACGCTCTATGATTAAGAGCAAAGCGTCTCGGTGCTTGCATGAACTGCATACCTTCAGTCTTATCAATAAACTCTGATATAACTGCATCTAGGAAGTATACAAGAGTTTCTACCGCGTCTGTATCTACCATTTTATCCCATCGTAATAGGTTTAGGCTTGAGAGACAGCAAACAAAGCTCTCCGCTGGGTTAGAAGGAAGCATTATCTCACTACAAAGATTACTGGCATAGATCTTTGCACCTTTATCTTTATAGACTTTAGGAGCTTGGTTGTTAACATTATCTTCAAAGAATACATATGGGTATCCAGTTTCAAAGCGCTTCTTTACAACCAGTCCCCAAATCGTTCTCTTTTGTTTATCACCGTCAAGCATGGACTTCATCCATTTATCACTAACAGTAACACCAATAGACATGTCCTGAATGTCATTACCTTCAGATTTAATTTTAAGGAACTCTTCAATATCTGGATGATCAACTGGTAAGTAAGCAGCAAAGGAACCTCGACGAACGTTCCCTTGAGATACAACGTTCATAAGCTTATCATAAAGTTCCATAAAGTGAACAGCTCCAGTTGATTGACCACCAGTAGAGATAGTAGTACCACGACCTCTAACATCACCGAAGTAGCCAGATGTTCCACCTCCTTGAGCAGTCATGATACCTACCTCTGCAGTTTTCTCTAGAATACCCGACATAGTATCAGGTACATATGAACCAAAACAACTAATAGGTAGGCCACGCTCTCTACCGAAGTTACTCCACACAGGAGAACTTAATGAGTAGAAGCCTCTATGCATGTAGCTTTCAAACTTATCGGCATATCCCTTAATACCTAGAATCTTTTCAGCGTGCTCAGCAATATCTCTAATGCGTTGCTCCGGTGTTTCATCTTCGAGTAGATACCCACGCTCTAAAAATTTACGCGAGTCTTTGTTAAGCCAGTATATACGTTTCTTCATAAAATCAGTTAAAATAAATCGTCTTCAGAGAATGACTGGTTCTTCTTGGCATACTCAACTGGTCTACCGTGGAAGAAGTCAGTCATAGAGTTACCGTGTAACTCCTCTTCAAACCATATTGTACTGGCTATTTTGTCTTTATCAATGTCAAATACAGGATTAAATCCAATCATTTCAAGTGAATCGTTAATTCTGTTCCTAACAAACTCTTTCAATACCTCAGCAGATAAGCCCTCTTCTTCTACACCGTTAACCATCCAGTCGATGATTTTAGCTTCAGCCTTAAAGGCTTCTTCTGCTTCATGCGATACACGCTCAATCAACTCATCGTCAATCAAGTCAGGATACTCTTCACGGATAGTATTGATAAGCTGTGCACCTACCATAGCGTGAATGTTCTCTTCATTACGTGTATATTTAACTTGCTGATCAGTATCCTTAAGAACGTTTTTAAATCTAGCAAACCAGTTAATAACGTAAAACTGAGAAAATAAAGATACATTCTCAACAAACAAAGTAAACAAAATAAGAGCATAAAGATACTGCTTCTTGCTATCCTTATAGAATCTATGGGTATACTTCTTAAGATACTTAACACGTCCTTGAATAAACTCTAACTTAAGATTCTCTTCAAATACATCCTCCATATCAAGTACGGATAGTAATCTCTCATATGCATTGTTATGAATGACCTCTGTGTTAGCCATTACATATCCAAGGTCTTGAAGAGATGGGTGCGGAAGGTTGTCGCCCAGTTTAGCCCAAAAAGTTTTTACAGCTACCTCGATCTGACCAATAGCACTGAGAGTACGAATAATAATCTCTCTCTCCTGATCAGTAAGAACGACTTTAAACTGCTGTACATCAGATTTAAACCCGAACTCTTTATCAGTCCAGAAGCCATTATGCATAGCTTCAATGTACTGCTCAGTCCATGGATAGTGGTTAGGTTTTCTAGAAACCTGCTCTTCAAATATCATTTTGTATATTAGGGCAGTTAGATGTTTCGATTGTGACTGCTATATCCGAGCTCCTCTTACGAGAAGGACTAATGTTGTTTAATGATACTCTGCTCATGTTCTTGTTTAATTATACCATGGAAAGTAGCCAACTCCAGCTACTCTCTTCAGAAAGTATTTAGTACAGACTAGCACAATAGCAGACTATTTTCTTACCTTTTAAGCAGATAATTTCACGATTCAACCATCCATTGGATGCCACATTTTTTACATGTAATCTCCTCACGATTACGACCCACCTTCCTTGTAACAGTAGGGCACTTCTTGTAGCTATAGTCAGGTCTGGGTGAGACAGTCTCACAACAATTCTCTAAGTGCTGTGTATATTCAGCAGGAGGATCCGCATGCCATCTGTTAATACTACCAATGTACTTAATCTCAGGCATATTCTCTTCATCACTATGCCGCAAACCACAGCTTTCAAAAAATTGTTTAAATGTTCTCTTGGACATAATAGTATTTATTACCTTTTACCATAAATATACTAGAATGACTGAACAATTTGACGAAGGAGTAAAGGAAATAGTTATGGCGTTATTAGCTGTAACTGCAACTGCATATAAAGCTGATGATATTAAGAGTTTATTAGATACAAAACCTGAACCAATTGAGCAGAAGATACAAGCAGTTAAGATAGCAGACAGTCAAATCAATAGCCCTTCGTTTGATGCTGCAGCAGAGGAAGTCCTACAGACACTACAGCAGGATGATCAACAAGCTGAGACACAAGCCACACCAGAGCAACCAGAAGATACAGGTGTGTTGGTCAAAGGTAAGCTTCCACTACATTTTCATATCATGAACAGGTTAACAGAATCTGGTTTAACCACTACTGCAGCTATCGGAATTGTTGCAAACCTTAAGGCTGAGTCTAATCTGGATCCAACCTTAAAACAAATTGCCTATTGGAAAAAGGACCCAAACACCGGAAAGAAAACGATACCGGTAATTGGTAGAGGTAGAGGTTTAGCACAATGGGAGAAAGGTGGTAGGTTCGATACAGATAGGATTAACCTACTTAAGTTTGCTGATAAGCGTGGTACTGATTGGACTGATCTAGATACACAGGTTGACTTTATTATACATGAGATGACTGTTCATCCAGAATATAAGAGAGTTAAGGACATGCTCAATAAGGCACAGGATATAGAAGAGGCTACAATGCTATTCTTAACCAAGTATGAAAAGGCAGGTAAACCCCATACTAGTAATAGACTTAAGTATGCTCAGGAAATGGCATCAGTTGCTGGACTGTAGCTTTTAGTCAAAAGTATAACCGAATCTTTCTATTACAGCTTTTTCTTTCTCTGTAACAATATCTATAAGAGCTGGATCTTTAGTATAAAAATCTTTATAATTATATTTAGTGCATGTTTTTTGTCTCGGTATTATAGCGTCGTAAAAAAAATTTACTGGTACTTTACAGTCTAGTTTTGTGAATATATTCTCGAGATCTTTTCTTTGATTATCACAATCACCAACCAAATCAACAACTAGTTTATTTTCCTTTAGAAAATAATTATCTTGGTTGTCCCAAATATTAATATAGTCTGCAAAAGTTTTTGTATTTTGTTCTTGATATATCATCATATTATACCATGATGCATATCTCTGCCATGGATTTCTTACAAACGTAAAAATATAGTAGTCTTGTATATTCCAACCATTCCGTTGAAAAAACTTGCATGTTTCGTCGTAGTCTAAATGTCTCCGTGGTGGTTGCAGTTGCACGGCAATCTTACCCTTTGATATATCACAATAATTATATAGACATGCTTCTCTGAACCCCGTACCTGTTTTAGGGGGGTTAAGACATACATATTTGTACTTATGAGAGACTATCATAATATTAATAAGGATCTTAAAAACTCTTCTACCAAATCAACCCGCATACGCTCTAGATCTCGCATATTAACATTAGATAGTGTTAGCGGAATTGAATTTCTTATTTTAGTGTAGCGATGTGAAAAATGTATGAGTCTATTTTTTCTATCAGTTGAGGTTGCATGTTCTGTACCATGTATTAATTCTGTATTATTACTAAAATTTATTTTTTGTAGCTTATCTTTCAAAAAGATGAAAAAATGTTGATCATGAAAAAAAGTTAAATTCATCCATGAAGATCGCTTTTTTATTTCATCTATATTGGATAATGACATAGTAATAAACATACGGCACAACTCAATAAATTGTTTAGATGTACCGATAGCGAGTGAGGGACACGCTCCCTGTAATAAGTTAATACGCTCGTTGTTATAATTATAAAACTCTGATATACCAACACCCCCGTTTATTACATCATAATCAGATACAAGTATATTCTTATCAGATATAGATGTGTATGCTAACCATCTTAAAAAGCAGCTTAAGCAATATTTATCCATATCTTTACCATATAACCTTTGATTAATTGTATTAAGACCGTCTACATATTCATTATAATATTCATGTTGTTCGGCATCCTTTCGGGTCAACACAATGGGAGTAAATCCATGATGCTCCCAACTAGACATCCAAAGCTCTATCAATCTATTTTGCTCGGTAAAGCCTATATCTTCGTAATATGTATATATGTTCATAACACTATCTCTTAATAATTACTAAAGCATTATTACCATTCTTTTGCTGCACCGGACTTGTTGCTGGTAATTGATATATTGATACGTCGAGATCTGTGTATTTATTATTACTCTTAAATTTCTTAAATGTTTCGCACATTTTTTGAAAAGGTAAACCATGATTAAAGTCTTCTATTATATAATAACCACCATCTCTAACTTTATGTATACTATTCTCAAAAAAGCAAATTTGTGCATCTAGAACATGTAAACCATCTTCAATAATAATATCGAATTGTTTGTCTTTTAGTTCTTTTTCACCCCACATATCACAAATAACACCTGGGTCGAGTTGATTACAATAGAAAGTTTTAATTCTATCTTCATTAAACAAAATATCTTTATCTATATCAGCGCCATATATTTTAGCTTTTGGAAAAAATTCAGACCAACCATATAATGAAGCACCGGGTCTACCATTAATACCCATATTTGATGGTAAGTTGATGTTGTTTGTGCCTAATCCCAATTCAAAAATATTAATTGGTTTATCTCTTAGACTCTGAAATAATTTAGAATATATTGTTGTGTAATTATGTGTTCTAGTTAAATCTTTATTACCCTTGTCGGACTTATTACGACCCATAATTTCACAAAGCTCTGTTGATTCAAACAAGTAACTATGTAATTCTAATTCTTCTTTTTTGTATATGTTTAAGTTCATAAATTTATTCTCCAAATTTGTAACCAAAGTATTCAATGTCTTCTGCGTATCTATTCGCAACGATTTCACGAGTTTCGTCATCGTAGTATTCAGTATAGTGTTTATGGTGTGTTTTGTTTTTGTGGGGAAGCTGCTGTTGAGGAATTCCGATTTTGTCGCAGACTTCGTTGAAGTCGTATTGGAGGTTCTCGAACTTACAAATATAATCAATATCTAATTCGTTTTTTGAATTCTTAATCCAATCGATTTGATTTGCTGTTTTTAATTTATTTACATATTTTGTACCCCCTACAGTTAGGACATTAAGCTTATTTTTTACAAAATCATCAAAAGTAAAATCAATACCATATTCCGAAATTAACATCTCTTTACTAGGTTGATTCTCATTTTGTATAAGTTTTTTAACAAATGAAAAATATGAAACAATACGGTCCCATGGATTACGAACAACTGTAAATTTAAAATATGTACTAAGTTTTGCAACACCCAATTGATCTTCATAATCTAACATACAGCCATGTCTTTGATGTCTACCTGTAAAGAAAACATCAATACTGTTACCCGCACATTTAGGTATATGTATAAAAATACATTTATGATCGTGACTAATCATGTTAAGAATTTTTTGAGATTATTAATATTAATATGGGTAATATCTTTTGTAGACTCTTTTGTGAATGGTATAAGATTATAATCAATATAGTCACTAAGCATATTACCATATAACGAGTTGTAGTTTTTATCAAATATTCTTCCCCATACCTGAATCTCTGTTCCGCTAGTAAACTCACACACCCTACAATCATTAGCCGGATCCATCCAAACTGTATTAGCAAGACCGCTCCCATGCGCACCAACTACAACTTTAGCTTCTCTAAAAAGCTGTATCTGTTCAATATGTGACATTGTTTTTCCATTCTTTAATCCGTTAAACAAAGTAAACTCTAAACCATTTTGATCCGCGTAGTGTTTTAAAAGCTCGATTATATCGTTTTCGTTTTGTGAATCCATTAATCTATTATGACAAACATCCTTACCATTTCTTTTATAGTAGATTAATCGATTTCTTTTTGTAGTTTGAATATTGTTTTGAATAAATTTTTCTATATGCTTCTTAAATAATCTAGTTGAATTAATATCACGAATATGAAAAGCAGGGTCACTTCTATATGTTAATTGATCACAATTAAAATTTAGCTTATCATCAATAAACACTAATTTATCACTAAATTGAATTTGAAGTGTTTCTATTATTCTCTTTAGTAGGAGACTATTCCCAGTAATAATTTTACAATATTTCTTTTGTGAATCTAGCATCAGTAGCTTTGGTATAACATCATGTAGAATGTGACCATAATTGTTTGCAAATGGAACATTAACAACTAAAATATTATTACCCATTTTAACCGGTTGAGGTGTCAATAAAGGTATGGTCTCTAAGACTACATTGCAACCCCGTGGTACAGCAGAATACATTATATATTTACTGTTACCAGGAAGCTCTATAACACTAGGAACACATTTATAATCTTCCTCACAATACACAAATTCTAGATCTATATCTGCCTTTATATCACTAATAATATTACATTTTATATTCTTTAACATTACACTTTATTATATTTATTATATAGATCTATATCCCACCTGGCCTGACTCAAGAAGGTTGCCTTTGTATTTTCATCAAGACTATTAAATAGTATGTTTACTTTACTTTGAGTTTTATTATCAGCCACCTCAGCATTTTTAATATCTGTTATATCGTAACAATTATGAAATATTTTTTTTAGCTCACCACACACATCACTCGTATCTGAGACATTCATTTGATCTAAAATCCTACATGTCTCATTATAATGCTCTTTATGTATAACTACGTTATTAGGTATGTCTAATAAAGCTCTTATTAGCCACCCACCTTCAAGCTGCGATGAATTGAGATACTCAATAAAGGATTTATTACCAAAAGAATTATTAGTATCTTCATGTCTCGAATCACTAGACTGTATATAACTATATAGCGACTGTATCCGTAAATAAGGTTCTCTTAAGAATAAAAATTCATACGGCGCAACATCACTATCTAACTTACTATAAATTTCATCTCTAAATTTAAAAAAGCTACTATCACATACCTCAATAAAAAATACATTAAGATCATCAAGATTTAACTGATCTAACTCTACCTGCCGCCAATAACCCTTATTCATTCTCTTGTATATAGAACTATCTAATGGCTCTTCACTATTACAAATCAGACGATATGCTATAACACCATCTCTAATAACCTCAAGATTGCATGGATTTTTACTTTTTAATGTATTAATAAAAACGGACCAAAACGCGTAGTTATACACATACGTCCCCGCATTCTTTGGTATATGAAAGAATACAGGAAGCTCTTTACTCATCACTATACTCTTGTTGATCAGTCTTTTCTCTCTGTTCTGTTATATCATTGTAGATTAGTCTTGCTAGTGAACCATCATTACAGCCATGTAATAACACTGCATTTTTAACATTAACTGGCTTACTGAATGTGTAATTAGGGTCCGGCCACTCTTCTCTATCTTCACCCTGTACGATCCACTGATCGTACCCGACTTGAATCTTCTTATAATTACACGTCCTAAAGCATAGTTGTAAGAGTTTTGTATCGTGTGAGTGTTGTGGAAACTCCCACTGACATAAAACATCCCATGCAGTATTTATTCGATTAACTTTAGTCCATACTTTACTATACGGGTCTAAGTCTGGTGGGTAAATAGCTGCTCCAACTAAATGCTGACAGAGATTTATGATCTCCTGTTCACTTGTTGTAGTTGTTGTCCATGATAAGTTACCCATAAACGGTTTACCTACCTCATGATATTCAGCTTCAAGCTTATCTGCCCACCCTCTACAAAGAGGAGTCATATCCATCTCTAAAAACAGCCATGGTTTGTCAGTATTGTTGTAATCCTCGCCCTTTAAATATTTGGCTGTCTCTAACCAATAATGATTAGGTCCTCCTGGCCATCCGAGTCTACCGTCAATATCAAACGTGTAATGCGTTTTACAGCCTCGTTTGAAGTTATGCTCGATGCGTCTATACGTCTCACGAGCTAGAATGTGATCACGTGGCCTACTAACTACGACTAGATCATGATCAGGGTATGGACCAAATAGGTTAAAAACATCTATAAAGTCCTCAAGAACTTCATCATCCGTTTGCGATACCGGTACAACAAGAATCATATACTATATATAGTATTATTTAAATATTAATCAACTAGCTAACTACACTTTCGTGTAGCAGATACAAGTCGGTCTCTATACTCCTTATAACTTATATCTTCCCCCTCGATCAGCTCACTATCATCGAACTCAATCTCTGATATCTTGTAGCCTTCCCACACACACCAAAACTGCCAAGTCTTTTTCTCTCCGTACTCTGGAAGCGTCATTGCTCCATACAGTTATAATTAAGCCTGCTGATCGTCACACCATGTCATGATCTGCTCTGCAACATGTCTAATCTCTTGATAGATAGTTGAATCAGCACTATCACCCA
>Ga0209223_10003017_pt1 | contig 16350 bp, 14 predicted proteins | sample COG_06_FD_184750 | JGI IMG/M metagenome (GOLD analysis project Ga0209223, IMG submission 184750) | Pelagic Microbial community sample from North Sea - COGITO 998_met_06 (SPAdes) (version 2) | ecosystem: Environmental > Aquatic > Marine > Neritic zone/Coastal water | place: Helgoland, sampling...
AGGCAGGAAATTGAAGGGGGGGGGATAGATGGCAATTGATGTCAAATTAAAGCCTGTCTCGATCAATTTCACGCTGAAAGATCATATTTATGACGTGCTTCGCGAAAGCATTTTAAAGGTCGATATCTATGATGCCGACGAAGAGCTGCGCCTTGATGAGCGTCGGCTCGCCGAACAGCTTGGTATTTCACGAACTCCGATTCGAGAAGCTTTGGCGCGATTAGCACAAGATGGCTTGGTTGAGATTTTGCCGCGTAAAGGCGTTTTCATTCATCGCAAGAGTCTTGAAGAAATTCTTGATATGGTTGTCACTTGGGCTGCTTTGGAAAGCATGGCAGCGCACATCGCCGCGCGCATTGCCCCTGAGGCTGATATTAAGGCGTTGCGCGAATTTGCTATGCGCCACAGCGCGACCGCTTCAAAGGCCGAGCTGAGCGAATATTCAGATGCTAATATCAAATTTCATCAGGCAATTTTTGATCTGTCGGGTAGCCCACTATTAAAGTCAACAACCGATGGGTTGTTTGCGCATATGTTTGCGGTGCGGCGTCGGGCAATGGGCGAAAATAATCGCGCCACCCATTCAGTTGCCGATCATATGGAAATCATCGAAGCGCTTGAGGCGCGCGACAGCGAATTGGCGTCGCGGCTAGTGCGCGAACATACCATGCGTTTGCATGATCATATTCGGGAAAGATGGACGCGGCTTGCAAATAAAAGTAAAGCCCGCGCTGAAATTGCGAAATCAGTAAAAGCATCAGAAAAAACATAAACGGTCATCTGCTATAACAAAATAAACAAGCCGCAGTTACGACCAAAAGCCTAACCATCACTTTTTACATTTACTTCGAAGATACCAAGGAGACACAAAAAATGACTTCATCCGAGACACAGGCGCTAACCGACGGTTTTCACCTCGTTATTGATGCGCTTAAGCTCAATGATATCAACACAATTTACGGTGTGCCGGGCATTCCGATCACCGATCTTGGCCGGATTGCCCAAGCTGAGGGCATGCGGGTGATTTCCTTCCGTCATGAACAGCATGCTGGCAACGCAGCATCGATTGCTGGTTATTTAACCAAAAAGCCGGGCATCTGCCTGACGGTTTCGGCACCGGGTTTTTTGAACGGTCTGACTGCGCTTGCCAATGCCACCACAAATTGTTTCCCGATGATCTTGATCAGTGGCTCATCTGAGCGTGAAATTGTTGATTTGCAGCAAGGTGACTATGAAGAAATGGACCAGTTGGCCATTGCCAAGCCGCTTTGCAAGGCGGCGTTCCGCGTGCTTCATGCTGAAGATATTGGCATTGCTGTTGCTCGCGCCATTCGCGCAGCTGTTTCAGGTCGTCCGGGTGGTGTTTATCTTGATCTGCCAGCCAAATTATTCGCTCAAGTCATGGATGCGGCTGAAGGCCAAAAATCACTTGTCAAAGTCATTGACCCAGCACCGCAGCAATTGCCATCACCTGATTCGATTGCGCGTGCGCTTGATGTGTTGAAAAGCGCAAAACGCCCATTGATCATTCTTGGCAAAGGCGCTGCTTACGCGCAAGAAGACGAAATCGTGCGTAGTTTTGTTGAAAAAAGTGGCGTTCCGTATCTGCCGATGAGCATGGCCAAAGGCCTGTTGCCTGATGATCACCCGCAATCAGCCGGTGCCGCACGTTCACTGGTGCTAAAGGAGGCTGATGTTGTGGTCATGGTTGGGGCGCGTTTGAATTGGCTCCTGTCACATGGCAAAGGTAAAAGCTGGGGCGAGCCTGGGTCAAAACGCTTTATTCAGGTTGATATCGAGCCGCGTGAAATGGACAGCAATGTCGAGATTGCAGCACCTGTCGTTGGTGATATCGGATCATGCTTGAATGCCATGACCAAGGCGATGGGCGATAAATGGCCAGCCGTTCCTGCCGATTGGATTGCCAATATCCAGACACGCAAAGATGTGAATCTTGAAAAAATGTCAGCCAAGCTGATGAGCAACACAGTGCCAATGGATTTCCATAGTGCGCTTGGTGCGCTTCGTACGATCGTCAAGCAGCGTCCTGATGCGATCCTTGTGAATGAAGGGGCAAACACTCTTGATTTCGCGCGGAGCATCATTGATGTGTTCAAGCCGCGCAAGCGTATTGATGTTGGCACATGGGGCATTATGGGTATCGGCATGGGCGCGGCTGTTGCTGCGGCTGTTGAGACTGGCCAGCGCGTTTTAGCCGTCGAAGGCGATAGCGCCTTTGGATTTTCGGGCATGGAGATCGAAACGATCTGCCGCTATAATTTACCGGTCTGTGTTGTTGTATTCAACAATAACGGCATCTATCGCGGTACCGATCAAAACCCAACTGGTGGCGAAGATGTCGCCCCGACCGTTTTTGTCAAAGATGCCCGCTATGATCAAATGATGACTGCTTTTGGTGGTGTTGGCGTTTATGCGACGACACCGGATGAGCTGACGCGCGCGGTGAATGAAGCAATGGATAGTGGCAAGCCAACCTTGGTCAATGCTGTCATTGATGAAAATGCCGGTACGGAAAGTGGTCGCATCGGTAACCTGAACCCGCAAAGTGTGGTCTCAAAGAAATAGCACCAGGGTCAAAGCATTCCGGTTTAGACATAGGATAAGATTATGAAAGCTCTTCAAGGTATTAAAGTTCTGGATTTCACCCATGTTCAGTCAGGCCCAACCTGTACTCAGCTTCTGGCTTGGTTTGGGGCTGATGTGATCAAGGTTGAGCGTCCGGGTGTCGGTGACGCAACGCGCCAGCAGCTAGTCGATGTTGAAGGGGCCGATAGCCTCTATTTCACCATGTTGAACCATAATAAACGGTCAATTGAGCTGAATTCGAAAAACGAAACCGGCAAGCAGATTTTGACCCGTCTTATTGAAACTTGTGATGTTCTTGTGGAAAATTTTGCCCCGGGCGCGCTTGACCGTATGGGCTTTACTTGGGAGCGGATTCAAGAAATCAATCCGCGCCTGATCATGGCGTCGATTAAAGGCTTTGGCCCGGGCAAATATCAAGATTGCAAGGTTTATGAAAATGTCGCGCAATGTGCGGGTGGTTCAGCCTCGACAACTGGTTTCCGCGATGGCCCGCCATTGGTGACGGGCGCGCAGATTGGTGATTCGGGAACCGGTCTTCATCTTTGCCTTGGCATTGTAACCGCACTATTCCACCGTGAAAAATCTGGTCGTGGCCAAAAGGTCACCGCGGCGATGCAGGATTCGGTTCTAAACCTTGCCCGCGTAAAGCTTCGTGATCAGCAGCGTCTTGCCGCTGGCCCATTGAAAGAATATTCACAATTTGGCGAAGGCATTCCATTTGGTGATGCCACACCGCGCGCTGGTAATGACTCAGGTGGCGGACAGCCCGGGCGTATTCTACGTTGTAAAGGGTGGGAGCAAGATCCAAATGCCTATACCTATTTCATCATTCAAGCGGCGGTCTGGGAAAAGGTTTGCGATATAATTGGCGAACCTGATTGGAAAACCAAAGATGGGTATGCCAAGCCACCACAGCGGCTTGATAAATTGAACGAAATTTTTGAGCGTATTGAACAATGGACAATGACCAAGACTAAATTTGAGGTCATGGATGCATGCAACCCGCTTGATATTCCGGTTGGTCCAATCTTGTCGATGAAAGAAATTGCCGAAGATGAAGGTCTTTATGCGACCGGAACTTTGGTAAAAGTCGATCATCCAGAGCGCGGCGAATATATCTCGGTTGGCTGTCCGATAAAATTATCCGACAGTCCAGCTGATGTTCAGCGCTCGCCATTACTTGGTGAGCATACAACCGAAATCCTGACGGATGTTCTTGGTTATTCAGCCGAAGAGCTGGCCCAAATCATCGAATCAGGCGCGGTTGGCGCGGCTAAATAAGGATATTATCTTGGTAAATTATTGATTTAAATGGTTTATCGGTGAAATTAGGCTTTGCACTTTAGGAGAGCAGGCAATGAGAATTGTATTACACGGACAGCAGGCTTTTGGTCAGGCTGTTTTGGAAAGACTTTTGGAACGCGGCGAAGATGTTATTGCGGTTTGTTGTGCGCCGACAAAAGACGGGAAACCCGAAGACCCATTGGTCGAGCTGGCGCGTGAAAAGGGTTTGCCCGTGCATCAGCCTGCATCATGGAAAACCCCTGAAGCATTGGCGTTGATGCAATCATTTAATGCTGATGTTTGTATGATGGCATATGTTTTGTTGTTTGTGCCGCAGGAAGTGCGCGATGCGCCAAAATATGGAACTTTTCAGTATCACCCGTCGCTTTGTCCAGAACATCGCGGACCGTCTTCGATCAACTGGCCGATTGCAATGGGGAAAACCCGCACTGGCTTGTCTATTTTCTGGCCTGATGATGGTCTGGATGAAGGCCCAATGATGTTGCAGAAAACCTGCGAAATCGGCCCTGATGAAACGCTTGGCGATGTTTATTTCAAAAAGCTGTTCCCAATGGGCGTTGATGCGATGATTGAGGGGCTTGAACTGGTCAAGGCTGGCGTCATCATCAAGCATGACCAGCGTTTGGAAGATGGTTCATATGAAAGCTGGTTTGGTAAAGCCGCTGCCGAGATTGATTGGTCAAAGCCGGTTGCCGATGTTTACAATATTATTCGTGCTGCCAACCCTGCGCCCGGGGCGTGGACAACAATTGCTGGCAGTGAATTGAAAATTTATGACAGTGCGCGCGTTGACGGTACGGGAACGGCTGGAGAAGTCGTTTCGGTTGACGAAGATGGCGTGACGGTACAGGCCGAAGGTGGACGGATTTTAATCAAGCGTGTACGGCCTGCCGATAGTGGAAAAATGGCGGCAAGCGAATGGGCTGCCGCTGCTGGAATTAACTCTGGAACAAAGTTAGGATCATAGCCGTGAGCTTCAAAACAGATATCGAAATTGCACGCGAAGCCAAGAAATTGCCAATTCAGGAAGTTGGCGCAAAGCTTGGTATTCCAAGTGCTGACTTACTGCCATTTGGACATGACAAAGCAAAAGTTTCTGAGAGCTTTATCAAAAGCCTCGCTAAAAAAGAAGATGGTCGTCTGATCTTGGTCACTGCAATTAATCCGACACCTGCTGGTGAGGGTAAAACCACAACAACCGTTGGTCTTGGTGACGGCTTGAACAAGATTGGCAAAAAAGCTGCCATCTGTATACGTGAAGCGTCACTTGGCCCATGTTTTGGTATGAAGGGCGGCGCCGCTGGTGGTGGCTATGCCCAAGTTGTGCCTATGGAAGATATGAACCTGCATTTCACAGGTGATTTCCATGCCATCACGTCAGCGCATAACCTGCTTGCCGCAATGCTTGATAACCATATCTATTGGGGCAATGAGCTGGATATTGATATTCGCCGTGTTGCTTTCCGCCGGGTTCTTGACATGAATGATCGCGCGCTTCGCGAAATCGTTTGTAATCTTGGCGGTGTGGCCAATGGTTTCCCGCGCGAGGCCGGATTTGACATTACAGTTGCCTCTGAAGTGATGGCGATTTTGTGTCTTGCAACTGATCTTGCCGATCTTGAGCGTCGTCTTGGTGATATCATTGTTGCCTATCGCCGTGACCGGTCACCTGTCTTCTGCCGTGATATCAAGGCTGATGGCGCCATGACTGTGCTGTTGCAGCAGGCCATGCAGCCAAATCTTGTTCAAACTCTCGAGAACAACCCGGCCTTTGTGCATGGTGGTCCATTTGCGAATATCGCGCATGGCTGTAACTCGGTTGTGGCAACAACAACAGCACTAAAGCTGGCCGATTATGTTGTGACCGAAGCTGGATTTGGGGCTGATCTTGGTGCCGAAAAGTTTCTTAACATCAAATGCCGCAAAGCAGGGCTTCGCCCCGATGCGGTGGTTATTGTTGCAACGGTTCGTGCGATGAAGATGAATGGCGGCGTTGCCAAGGCCGATCTTGGCCATGAAAATGTTGACGCTGTAAAAAAAGGTTGTCCAAACCTTGGTCGCCATATTGAGAATATCAAGCAATTTGGTGTTCCGGCAGTCGTTGCCATCAACCATTTCGTGACTGATACTGATGCTGAAGTGGAAGCCTTGAAGGCGTTTGTTGCAGAACAAGGTAGCGAAGCCATTTTGTCAACACATTGGGCAAATGGCAGTGAAGGCACAACCGAACTTGCCAATAAAGTTGTCGCTCTGATCGATGGCAGCCCATCACAATATGCACCGCTTTATCCGTCTGAAATGCCATTGTTCGAAAAGATCGAAACAATTGCCAAACGTATTTATCGTGCCGATGAAGTGATTGCCGATGCCAAGATTCGCGACCAGCTAAAACAGTGGGAAGCGCAAGGCTATGGTGATTTGCCAGTTTGTATGGCCAAGACCCAATACAGCTTCACTACCGACCCAAACCGTCGTGGTGCGCCAACCGGTCATAGCCTGCCAATTCGTGAAGTCCGATTGTCGGCTGGAGCTGGTTTTGTTGTGGTGATTTGTGGTGATGTTATGACCATGCCAGGGCTGCCACGAGTGCCATCAGCAGAAACAATCAAAATAAATGAAAATGGTTTGATTGATGGGCTCTTTTAGGCTTGATCTTACTGATGAGGCTCATAAGCTTTTAATTAAGTAATATAACATTCTTTGGGGAGAGAATTCATGATACGCAAGATTCTAGTGCCAGTTCGCGGCGATGGTAAGGGTGATAATGTCCTTGCCCATGCAGCTGCGCTGGCGCGCGGATTTAATGCGCATATTGAAATCACTCATTGTCGTGCAAAGCCGGAAAATCTGCTTCCCTTTGGGGTGCCGATTCCAGCTGCGCTTCGCGCCCAGCTTGTTGAAAGCACCAGTCAGGTTTTTGATATTGAAGAGGCTGGACTTCGTGGCGAAGTACTGGCGTTAAGCAAAACCCTCAATATCCGCATGTCTGAAAAGGCTGATGGCAAGTCAGTTACGGCAACTTTTGTTGAAGAGGCGGGACGTCAGATTGATGTGATTGGGCATCATGGCAGACTTGCCGACATCATCGCCGTGGCCAAACCAGACGTCGACCGCAATCTGGGGGCAAACACCCTCAAGGCGGCCCTGTTCAATACCGGTAGACCCGTTTTAATGTGTCCTGAACCGAGCGGCACAATCCCTGATATTTTGGGATCCAACGTTACCATTGCATGGGATGGATCACGCGAAGCATCGCGCGCCGTCATCACTTGCTTGCCGATACTTACCGCGGCAAAAACGGTGACAATCCTGACCGTCAAGTCAAAAGAGGTCAATGTAAAGCCAGCCGAGCTGAAGGAATATCTGTCAGCGCATGGCATTTCATCTGAGATTTGTGAAATCGAAACCAAGACACGAACAGCGCAGGCGCTTTTGGACAAAACTAAAGAGATTGGCGCAGATCTATTGGTACTTGGCGCTTATAGTAAACATCACGATTTAGAAAGGCTTTGGGGTGGCACTACCCAATTTATCGTAGATCATGCAACGATCCCGGTAATCATGACTAATTAGGTGTCGGTCTGACAATATCAGGCAGTAACTTTTAAAAGCCATCGGATTAGAAGAATGGCACAGATATGGAGAATTTTTCCATGCACAATAAACAAGAGGAGAAGACTATGAAGTACATTAAAAGAATAGTTTTTGGCGCAGTTAGTATGGTTCTGGCGGCAACGTCAGTGTCAGGTATTGCGGTTGCCGGCGGACATGGCTGGGAACCTACCAAGCCAATTGATTTCATTATCATGGCAGGTAAAGGTGGCGGCGCCGACAAAATGGCTCGTTTGATGCAGGCCATTGTCGAAAAAGAAAACCTTGCAAATAGGCCATTGGTCCCAACAAATAAGTCCGGTGGTTCGGGAGCTGAAGCTTTAATCGCAGCGTCTAAGGCAAGTGACCCAGATCACACAATCATGGTGACGTTGAACTCGTTTTATACAACGCCGCTTCGCCAACCTGGTCTGAAGATCGACAGCTTGAGCTTCGCTCCAGTTGCTCGCATGGCTGAAGACACATTTTTGCTTTGGGTGCATAAGGATAGTGGGCTCAAAACATTTGCCGAGTTTCTAGCCAAGGCAAAGGCCGATGGCAATAAGTGGGTTATGGGTGGTACTGGCAAAAACTCTGAAGACAATATCATCACTGACTTCTTAAACGACAACTATGGTTTGTCGATGAAATACATTCCATATAAGGGTGGCGGAGCTGTTGCAAAGCAGGTTGCTGGTAAGCAGTTGAATTCATCTGTTAATAACCCTTCAGAAGCTCTTGGTTTTTATGAATCAGGTGATATGGTCCCGTTGGTTGCATTCACAAAATCGCGTCTACCAATGTTCCCAAATGTGCCAACATTGAGTGAAGTGTTTGCAGGCGGTAAGCAGATTAGCTGGTCATATTTCATGCAGAGGTCTGTTGTTGGCGCACCTGGCATGTCTGAAAAAGCTCAAGCTTATTATTCTGACCTTTTTGCCAAAGTTTATGCTTCAGCAGATTGGCAGAAATATAAGAAAGCAAAGTCACTTATGGGTGATCTCATGTCTGGTGATGAGCTGAAAGCCTACTGGGCAGACCAGATTGCTAACCATGCAAAAATCTTGAAGGCATCAGGCGCAATTAAATAGCGTCAAAAAACAAAGTATTGAGAGGAGTTTTAGGGTATGCGTAGAGCTGAAATTATAACGGCATTTATCTTGGGAATCCTCTCAATATACCTAATGTGGAAATCAGGCGAGGCTCCAGATTGGAATCCTGATATTGCTCGATTTGACAATATAGGCTTGATAGATGGTGAAGGCCCAGGGAGTGGGTTCTGGCCATTCTGGTTGTCCGCTGTCATGCTGGTCTGTTCGATTTGGATCGGAGTTAACTGGTACCGCAGAACGTCACCGCCATCACAATCAGAAGAAGAGTTTCTGGATGGTTATGGTCGACGCATGTTGCTCGTTGTCGGCGGTGGCCTTTTTGGGTTTTTGATCTTGATTGAGGTCGCGGGCTTCTATGCTGCGATCTTGGCGTTCATGATTTACTACGTCCGCTTTTTGGGACGTCACAGCTGGTGGGCGACATTATCTATTTCGATTGGCTTGGTCGTTGCCAGCTTTTTCTTTTTTGATATTGCGATGCGCATTGTTCTTCCAAAGGGATTGTCAGAACCTCTGTTCATTCCTTTATATGATATCTTTTTATAGTCACTGCGCGGATAGCTGAGGAATAAAGACATGGATATTTTAGCGTCGCTCTTCAATGGCATTTTGGTCGCTCTTGAGCCAATCAACCTCGGTCTTGCAATTGTTGGCGTGATCGTTGGTCTTTTTGTTGGCGCAATGCCTGGTTTGGGGTCGGTGAATGGTGTTGCCATTTTGCTGCCGTTCACTTTTGTTATTCAGGGGTTCACCGGTGGTGCAACCTCCCCAATGATTTTCCTTGCCGCGATTTATTACGGGGCTATGTATGGCGGTGCGATATCATCTATCACGCTTGGCATTCCGGGGGCATCGACCGCGGTTGCAACGACCTTTGACGGACGCCCACTGGCATTGGCTGGCAAGGCGCATGTAGCGCTTGTTGCTGCTGCTTTGGCATCATTTGCCGGCGGCACGGTTTCAAACGTTATGTTTACAGCTTTTGCACCGTTATTGGCGACTGTTGCTCTTTCATTTGGTGATCCTGAAGTCTTTGCATTAATGTTGCTTGCCTTTGCGACCTTTGTTGGTCTCGGCGGTGATGATATTCCCAAGACAATCTTCTCGATTTGTATCGGGCTAGTACTGGCAACCGTTGGTTTTGACGTTGTCTCAGGCGAGCCGCGTCTGATATTTTTTGACATTACTGGTTTTTCACACGGTATTCGCTTCCTCGTTTTGGCCATCGGTGTTTACGGTATTGGTGAGATGCTGTGGACAATTAATACGTCCCGTTATGGATCATCAATGTCGAATGTAGATGTGAGCGCACGGGCAATCATTGACGCCATCAAGGATTTTCGTCATGCATGGCGTGGTACTGTCATTGGTTCACTTCTTGGGTTTTTTGTTGGTATTCTCCCAGCCGCAGGGGCAACACCGGGCTCATTAATGGCCTATGGTGTTGCGAAACTTACGTCGCGTAACCCAGGTGAATATGGCAAAGGGTCGATCGACGGTGTTGCAGCGCCTGAAGCGGCAAATAACTCGGCATCAACAGGCGCAATGTTGCCAATGATGACACTTGGAATTCCTGGTTCTCCTACAACGGCTGTTCTTCTTGCTGGTATGGTAATTTGGGGATTGCAGCCGGGGCCACTTTTGTTTACCAACCAACCTGATTTTGTTTGGCCTTTGATCGGATCATTCTATATCTCAAACGTAGTCGCCGTTCTTATCAATCTCGCCTTTATTCCGGTCTTTTTGTGGATGCTGCGGATGCCATTTACCATCTTGGCACCTCTAATCTTTGTGCTGTCCCTTGTTGGCACATTTGCGGCTTATCAGGATATGTTTGACGTATGGTTGATGGTAATTGTTGGAATTGCTGCTTTCTTTCTGCGCTTGCTGGATTATCCAGTGGCACCTGCGGTTCTAGCCATCGTGTTGGGACCCATTGCCGAACCTAAATTGCGTCAGTCACTTCTGTTCTCTGACGGTGATTTTATGATTTTCCTCAACCGACCGATTGCTGGGCCAATTACGGTCATTGCCCTCATTCTTATTTTCTTGCCATTGTTTAAGCTGATCCGCGACAAGATGAGACAAACAGCATAAAACAAAAGGGGCGCTTCGGTGCCCCTTCCTATTTTCGGCGTTGATTGGATCGCGAAACATGGCTCCAAAACCATCTTTATCCGACAATGAATATCACGCTTGGAACCCGGGCCTTAGTTCAAATTTACCAACAAGGCTATTGTCACTTATCACATTGTTCCGGCCTGAAAATAGCGATGTTGGCTATCAGCAAGCCAAAGAAGCGGCCGATTTTTCCGGCCTTGCGGTTGAACAACTTTGCGCCTTAAAGCTGGAGCGGCTTGTTGCGCATGAGGTGCTCATCCGCGTCACTGCTGATTTATCGGTTCCTGATGGGCCAAGCTATGAATATCTGGGTTTGCAGCTTCGCGGCATGGTTGATACGATTTATCGCCGTTATATGATTCCTGAAATGCAGAATATCGAAGCCGGATTTGATCTTGTGCGGCAACGCGCCAAACAGGAACTGACCGCGCTTGTTGATGAAATCTGTTCATTTGATGCATCACAGAAAAAACCAAAATCAGGCTTTTTGGGATTTTTGAAACGGCAACCAAAATCCACAGAAACAAATCCAAAACCGCCAGAACTAGAGGCCTTGGATCAATTGCGGCAGCGAGTTCGCAATGAGGATGATTTTCCCGCCGCCTGCATGACCGCACTGATTAGTGTGGTGAGCGGGATTTTGGGAAAGCAGGGGCGCATTGTCACTGATCGGCAACTAATTGTCGAACTGGCGCTTCGGGTGTTTTGCAATGATCAGGGCAGCGCCGAAATTGGTCATTTGATTGCGCCGGTTTTCGAAAACGCGGCCAAGGCGGAGTGCTATCGGTTTTTACCAGCGCAAAGCGAACCAATTGTGATGAATACAAAGGGGGCGTCCGCCGCTGGCAAAAGCACGATCCGCCCACAACAACGGCTTCTTGCCGAACGCATGGGTGTGCCGTGGGAAGATTTTGCCCTTATCAGCCCGGATTATTGGCGCAAATATCTGCTGGATTATGACAGTCTTGGCGCTGATTATAAATATGCCGCCATGCTAACCGGTCGGGAATTGGAATTTGTTGATAAAAAGCTTGATCGCTATATGGCGCAAAAAGCTAAGAAAAAAACCATTCCGCATTTGCTGATCGATCGGTTTCGGTTTGATAGTTTCAAGATTGACAGTGAGGGCGATTACAAAAGTACGCTATTGAGCCGGTTTGGATCGACAGTCTTTTTGTTTTTTGCGATCACGCCGCCGCCAGCAACCGTTGAACGTGCATGGCAACGTGGGCTGACAACGGCGCGTTATAAGGCTGTGGATGATCTTCTTTATCACAATATCGAGGCTTTCACCGGCATTCCCGAATTGTTTTTTTCATGGATGTCGATCACTGATAAAAACATTTATTTCGAATTTTTGGATAATGATGTTCCGCTTGGCGAATTGCCAAAAACAATTGCCTTTGGCCGCAATGGTTCAATGACTGTCCTTGATCCGGTGGCCTTGTCCAATATTGATCGGTTCAAAGAGGTCAATGTTGCCGCAACACGACCCGAAGATGTTTTAAATCCCGATTGGATACCAAGCTATCAATTTCTGCGGCAATGTATTGAGGCGTTGCCAAAGCTGGAATTTGCCGATCAGGACAGTGCGAAAATCTATGGGCGCATCGAAAAAGCCGGATGGGTCTACAAAAATGCCGCGGCCAAGCCTGACGGCGCAAATGAAGATGGGTGCTTAGCGGCAATCGGATGGGGTGCGCCACCCGCGCCAAATCCCTTGCCAATCGAGGTGATTGATAGCGATGTGGTCAAAACGGTTACGCTTGGCGCATGGGGCGCGTCGCAGCGATTAGATTCTGGCTAATAAACCTTTTATTGTGGCTATTTAAGTTTTGATCTGACGTCTATTTTATTGACGAGGTTTCCTTTATCAGCAATCATTTTTAAAACTTTGAATTCGCTTTTAATTGCCGCAAATAAAATTTTAATAATACTGCGGAAAAATTAGGCAGTGTCTTTCATTTAGGGAGGGAATAATGCGTAAAATTTTAAGGAATGCATTGGTCTATTTTGCGTCTGCTTTTATGGCACTTACCATTGCGGCAAGCGCACAGGCGGCCAAGATTCGTATCGCGCTTGCTGAAACACCATCAGATGAATTGGCAGCCTTTTTTGTTGCACTTGATCGTGCCAAGGCAAATGGCCTTGAATATGAATGGACGGCCTTTTCTGACGAGGAACTGGCCATTCAAGCGATTTTAAGTGGGCAAATGGATATTGGCTTTGGCACACCATATTCGGTGATGCAAAAGTCAAAGGCACCAATCCGTATCATCTATCAGCTGTCGAAGTTGAAATTCTTTCCAGTCACATCAAAAAAATACGCAAAACTGGAAGATTTGAACGGCGAGCCAATCATGCTTCATTCACGCGGTGGCGGCACTGAATCCATTGCCAATGTGATTGAGGACAAATTGAATATGAAATTTGGTAAGCGTTCATATGTTCCTGGTTCTGCAAACCGGATCGCTGCGCTGATTGCTGGTCAAACTGATGCAACAATTGTTGATTTATCAAATAAAAACAAGCTTGTAAAGCTTCATGGCGATAATTTTAACGTTTTGCCAATGTTTGATGTTGACGCTAGTGACGAGGCGCTTTTCGCCAATTTGAACTGGATCAAGTCAAACAGCAAAGATGTAGATATCTTTGTCAAAGCGCTGGTTAGCGTCTATCAGGACATGGCCAAAGACCCAACGATTATTCGTCGTGAAACCGATCCAAATGGCCCTATTGGTCAATTACCAAAGGAAGTTCTCGGTAATCTTGACAAATTCTATAGCGATGCAGTTGCTGGCGGTCTTTATGACCCAAATGGTGGCGGTATGAAAGCGGCAAAGGCCGATATGGAATGGTATTCAAAAGCTGGTCAGCTTAAGGGCGATGCTGCCTCTTTGAATATTGATGATTTCTGGTACATGGAGCCGCTAAAATCGGCTGCACAGTAATTGTGAAAACAGGCCTGTAAAACAGAGCTGAAAAAATAGTCACTAGCGTTTGAAGCGCTGGTGGCTTTTATAAATTCTTATACATATGTTTTAATTAATTTTTTGACCATGGCTGGTAAAGTGATTGTAATGCGCCATAGATCTTTTCTATTAAAATGCCTTTCTGCATTGCTCGTATTTGGGTCATGGGAAATTGCTGGCCGAGTTCCGGTGAGTTTTGCCTTTCCAACCTTTTTGGAATCAATGTTGGCTTTGTGGGTTTTGATCATCGAAGGCACTTTGTTTGTTGCTTATGCTGAAACGCTAAAACCACTGGTATTAGGCGTTTTTATTTCTGGCGTTTTGGGGATTGGAATTGGTCTGTGGGTTGGGCTTAGCAAAAAATTTGACTGGCTTGTCTCCCCAATTTTTGTGGTGATGCAAACAGCGCCGCTAGCAGCGCTGATCCCGCTCCTTGTTATGGCTTATGGCATTGGTCTAACCTCAAAGGTTTTTGTTGTTTGTATAATGGCTATGCCGGTGATTGTGCTGAATACGGGTGGAGCAGTTCGAAACACTCCAATTTCCATCAAAGAAATGGGGCATGCTTTTTTGGGGTCGCGCAGTGATATTGTACTGAAAATTATTCTACCTGCGGCTTCGCCGATCATTTTTGCCGGCCTTCGGCTTGGGGTGTCGGCTGGCTTTATTGGCGCAATTTTGTCAGAACTTAAAATCACCCCAACCGGGGTTGGCGATATTATCACCTACAGCCGTTCGATTGCGGATTATCCAACGATGTATGCGGCGATCTTATCGATTATTTTACTTGCTGTGGTGTTTCTTAACCTGCTTGAGAGGATGGAAAAAACTCTGTTTGGTGGCCTGAATAAGGGCTACGTCACCGATTGAACGTAAGAATGGAAAGATATTAATGTCTGCCAAATCTCAAAATACCGATAATGCGGTGAGTGTCCGCAATGTTTACAAAAACTATGGTGATGTTCAGGCATTGCATGATCTGTCATTGGATTTTCCAAGGGGGCAATTGACCTCTTTATTGGGGCCATCAGGATGCGGCAAAACCACCTTGTTGAAAATTATTGCGGGTCTGCTGCCGGCATCAAGCGGTGAGATATTGGTTAATGGGCAGCCTGTATCTGGCCCCGGGCCTGATCGTGCTTTTGTGTTTCAGGATTTTGCCCTTTTGCCTTGGGCAACGGTTTTGCGCAATGTCGCCTTTGGGCTTGAACTTCGCGGTGTTGTCAAATCAGAACGTGAAGCCATTGCCGAAAAATATATTGCTGATGTTGGTCTTAAAGGCTTTGAACATAGCTATCCGCATGAATTATCAGGTGGCATGCGCCAGCGTGTTGGTCTTGCGCGTGCGCTGAGTGTTGACGCGCAGGTATTGCTGATGGATGAGCCATTTTCCGCGGTTGATGAACAAACAAGGCGTAAATTTCAAGAAGATCTGCTTGGGCTTGTCAAAAATGAAAACAAGACCTTTTTGTTTGTAACGCATTCGATTGAAGAGGCGGTTTATGTCTCAGATCAGATCGCCATTCTATTGCCGCGGCCAAGCCGTGTTTCTGAAATTATCCGCCCATCGGGTTTTCGTCACAAAGACACTGACAGCATTCGGCGCGATTCTGAATATCTTGATATTGTCGACAAAATTTGGTCGTCGCTTCGGACCTATGTTGAATAGGGGGGCGTGATGAAGCTTTTTGGCTATGAATTGCCTGGTATGTCCTCCCTGATCTTGTGGGGGCTTTTATGGGAGCTTGTCGGGCATCTGGAATTGACCTTCTTTTTGCCACCATTGTCGGCAATTTTTCAGACATTGATGGAAATCGGTACCACCAAGGTGTTTATCAAGGCGCTAAGTGATACTGGCTATGCCTTTATTGTTGGCACGGTATCGGCAATTGTGATCGGTATCCCTGTCGGCATTTTGATGGGTAAAAACCGCCTTATCGATGAATTGCTGTTGCCTTGGGTCAATATGTTCTTGAGCGCGCCATTAACTGCTTTGGTGCCTGTTCTGATGGTGCTGTTTGGGTTTGGGCTAAAGGCTATTATTATCACGACGGCGTTATTTGCGATCTGGATCATTGTGTTGAATGCCCGCGCTGGCGTTCTGCAAATTAACCGGTCCCTTGTTGAAATGGCACATTCTTTTGGCGCATCACCCACAGATGCTTTTTTCAAAATCTATTTTTGGGCAGCTTTGCCAGAAATTCTTGGCGGTGTCCGGATTGGCTTTATTCGCGCGGTCAAGGGTGTCATTATTGGGCAATTGTTGATATCTATTGTCGGCTTTGGCGCTCTGTTTGAACTCTATTCTGCAAATTTCTTGATGAAGCATTTCTGGGCAGTGCTGTTGGTGCTGTTTTCGCTGGCTTTCTTGATTGCAGAATTCTTGGCCTATCTTGAGCGGCGCGTGGCCTATTATGCGGCACGCCGGTCTGTTTAATCGATTTGCTTTGTTATTGGTAAAAAGGAAAATTCCAAGATGACGAATTATGTAATTGAGCCGGCACAGCAAGTAAGCTTGCCAGTTCGTGGCAGTGATGCTGTTTTTCCGGTGCGCAGGATCTATTGTATCGGCCGTAATTATGCTGATCACGCCATTGAAATGGGCCATGATCCGAATAAAGAGCCGCCATTCTTTTTCCAGA
>Ga0209223_10003020_pt1 | contig 16343 bp, 18 predicted proteins | sample COG_06_FD_184750 | JGI IMG/M metagenome (GOLD analysis project Ga0209223, IMG submission 184750) | Pelagic Microbial community sample from North Sea - COGITO 998_met_06 (SPAdes) (version 2) | ecosystem: Environmental > Aquatic > Marine > Neritic zone/Coastal water | place: Helgoland, sampling...
TTCAGAGGATTCTCCCTTTAAAAGAGTTATGAATTCATCTTTATTCAAAGCATTTGAATTATTCGAAAAACATTCTTGGAATAATTCTTTTAGTTGTGGATATGTCGCTGAGCCCTCCATTTTTAAAGAACCATTTGTTTAAGTTTCTTTTGACAACGCGATTTTTGGTGCTTCGCATTATTTGCATTGGTATAGCCCATGGATTTAGCTATCGAGGCAAAAGATTCTTTTTTGTAAAAAAATCGAGTGAGTAATTCATAACATTTTCCTCCATCATCCTTTAGCTGATTCAGCTTATTTTCAATCAAACTCAACCTTTCCTCTCTCACATTGTCAAAAGATTCATGCCAATCCGTGATGTTTTCATCAAACTCATCTGTGTTATTCATCATAGAATCACCAGATTTCTTTTTATTTAAAAGTTGATTTCTACAAACAGAATTTAAATACGTCTGAACATTACAGGTTAATTTAAAATTAGGATCTCTTGATTTTTCTAGAAGTACCACTACCGCGTTTTGATAAATATCTGTAAGCGTATACTCGTCAACACTACTCCAATTCCGGGAGAAATAATTTAAGGTGTAATTCCTGTGTTCTCTGTAGATCACATTAAAATAGGATTCATCCTGTCTTATTTTATTAAGTACTTCTTGCCCTGACATCATATTCCTTAAATTTAAAAACAAATTGGTAATCTGCTCACTTTATTCAGTTCGTATTTAGTCCGCATGCCATTTGGTCAGTGGGCTCAAACAAGAAATAATAATGATTGATATGATTGGAAAGATTAATCCAATAATGGCCCATCCTGGAACATTTCTGTTCAATTTATCTGCCCTCAGACCACAATAAATTGGTCCGCCTAAACGCAATACAAGAATAAAAAAAACGGTTATAATTGGTTCCATAACATTAAATTTTTAAGGTGTTTATTGCTTGAATCTTGATTTCTTCCAGCTTATTAAAATTGGTCTTGTTTTCTTGGATCAGCTTGAACAATTCCTCAGCCTCTGATTGAAGAACACTTCCAACAAATCGATCTGGATGGTATTTACGAGAAAGCTCTTTATACAAGTCCTTAGAGTGATGCATGTCTTTCATTAGAGCATCCATATCTACCTCGTTTTTTTTAAACTTTTTAAAGTTCTTTTCCAGAGTATTCTCTCTTTTCTTTCTAAGCTTTACTAGCAAAAAGACAATCAAAAGGAATTCAAATAATGCCAATCCTTGCCATGCGTATGTAATGAGTATTGTTTTCATTTTATTTAATTTAATATTCCACCGATTCCGGCATAATCATACAATTTCCATTTCAAGCCATTCCATCCTGCATTATCATGCACCTCCAAGGTGTCCCAGCCAAGTGAGATTAACTTTCTAACCAGCTCTTCGTTCCCTAAAACAACCTCTCCAATCTGTTTCATTTCTTGACGGCTTAAGGGTTTTCCTGATAATGCTTTGATCCGAAAACCTCCTCCAAACAGTTTGGAAAAGCTATGTCGATATGCTGACTCACCTCTACTGATACTGGTTTCCAACAAAGTGGGCGCCATTCTCGAAATAAAAGCATCTTTTGCCGAACGATTAAAGTGTCGTACAAGTCTTCTTCTTTCAGAAAAATCATTGAACCAATTGATGATAAAATCTACTCTTCCCCACATAATTAAAAGTTTACGGTTTGTAATTTTGGATTTTCGCCATACTTATTGGACCCTTCCACTCCATTGCCAAAAATTAAGTAAAGAGGCATCAAAGGGATGAGCTGAAACCATCCGCTGATCCCCACATCATGGCAACGTTTGGCTCCTTGAGCGAAAAAGAAGATGCGCACAGGCAACATTAAAATAAAGAACGCCACATTGACACTCTCTCCTCCACTCGAAAAGAGCATAAGAGATAGAATTACACGGGCAAATACAAGGATGATAAACGAAATACCGTATTCTAATCTGCGAATGCGGCCTTCAAAAGAAAAAACATTGTTAAACATATCTATAATTTTTATTGGTTACACTCACTTAGAAAGAAAACATAAATAGGTAACCATCATTTGATAACTTTTTTTTCAAAACATAAAAAAGGCCTGGTAATCCAGGCCTCTTTCTTTGTATTGGTTTTACTAACACTTGATTGATTTTAGACAACGTATCATTGAATTGATAACCTCTGACATTTTCTCAAAATCAAGGGTATCAATATCGTCGGTCATTTTGTGGTAATTTGAATTTCTCATCATTGAGGTATCGTTAATCATTAATGCGGGTATATCAAATTTCCAGTAGTTTCTTTGATCTGACATACCTGCCAACTGTCTGCCCTGCTCCAAGCTGAAATTATAGACCCCTATATCGGAGTCCTTTTTCATTCCCTGATAAATCATTTGATTGAAAACCTGATGCTCAGGAATTCCAATGGTCATGATAAAATTTCCTTTTGAGGGATAGAGGAGTTTTAAAGCTGGATGCGGAAACGATTGCGATCCTTTTTCATCAGAATAGAAGCCAATCATTTCATAACAAATCATTCCTAGGACGTTTTCCTTGTTTTTGGCTATGGATTTTGCATGAATGTAGCTTCCCATCTCCTCTGTTCCAAAAAATGGAGGCTCTTCGAGACAATAGAACACGAAATCAATACCATAGTCGAGCTCCAGTTTATCCTCGTAAATAAGCCTGATTGTTTCGAGTAAGCCAGCAACGGCACTTCCGTTGTCATCCGCTCCGGGCTGATCACCACATACATCATAGTGTGCTCCCATAATCAGCCGTTTCTTCTTGTCGGGCTGATACGAGTGAATCAGATTGGTATACTGATTTCCTTCAGCCATCCATTGCTGCTTTGAAAAGTCAAGACTGAAAAGTTCCAGTTCTTCCTTTAGGTAATTGACCACCGCCTCTAAAGATTCTAAATTCTCATAATTTCGAAACGGTCTCAGTCGCGTGAGAAAGCTCACGTCTTCAAACATTCTTTGCGCTTGCGCTTTTTGCATATAGTTTATTTATTGGTTAAGGTTTCTATTGGTTTTTTGAATTGGTTTCATCATTATTTAAATTTTTTGAATTATTATTCATGTCTTCAAGTATCTTTTTAAGTGCGCTCGAGCTATCCATATCTGCGTATAGGACTGCCATGACCCCAGGAATAAAATCGTCGATCACATTCAAATTCAAGTAGAGGCTCTTCTCAAAAACCTCTTGTTCCAGCTCAAGATCTTTTAATAGAATACTTGTTCTGGATTGAATCGAGCCTTTAGAAATATCAAAATCAAAATGACCTACATTCATTCTAAGATTGACCTCATGCAAGTAGAGCGCAACCTCTTTTATGTGTTTTTCTGGCACCCTAAAAGACACCCGAGAAACAATTTCCAGAAACCCTCTATCTATATGACATAAAATATAGAGGTCTGTACTTCCAACCCTTAAAGACATTCCTAAATTATAGTGAATGCATTTTTCAGGATTTCCTGAACGTGTATAGCGGTAGCCTGCAGCCGTTAATAAACCATCAATCTGATCTCTCAGACTGATGGCTTTTGTTTGTGGTTTTTCATTTGACATCTCAGATGGTTTTATTTTCTTGCATAATAAATCAACCACAAAATCGCTGGTACAGCAAACCACATGGCAAAATTGAAGAGCAACATCCCGTCCTTTGTGGACCTTCCAATGGGGTCATAGGTCAGCATGTAAGAGCTGTAAAGAAAAAACAGCGTTGCAATTCCTGTTGTTACTTGTGCTAAAGTTTTCATGGTTTTCAGTTTTTAAAAGTTAATCAGTCTTCGCGTTGGTCTTTGTCTTCAATTTGATCGAAGAAAATCGAACTGCGTTTCCCTGCAGCTTTTCGCTTTTCATATTGAATAATAGATTCATTCGTTTGGTCCATCATTGCAGAGAATTTTCTCTTTGAAAAAGAGATTACATTTTCCTTCCGAATATTGAAATTTGCAGAAGCCCTCACAGCATCGAGATCAGCTCCCAAGAAACTAAAGGTCCATTTTCCGCTTTCATCAAGTTCTTTGATCATACTTGCCAATTGTTTGAGCTCAAAGAATTGTGAAGCATTTTCTCCTCCATCGGTAAGAATTACCATTACAACGGTTGCTAAATCCTCGCGGATTTCACTTTCATAGCGGTCCTTCACAGCATGTATCGATTTACCGATACCATCTAATAAAGCGGTCAATCCTCCTGGAACGTAGTTGTCTCTAGATAAGAGTTGAACCTCATTGATTTTGGCAAACTTGATGATGTCCATAACCTGATCTTCAAAATAGGTCACAGATACCACATATTCGTTATCTGGATATTCTTTTTGAAGGTTTTTAATGGTATTGATTTGTGAATTGAACCCTTCAATCGTAGGACCTTCTGATCCGGACATTGAGCCACTTTGATCCACGACAAAGTGATAGATTGTTTTTTTGTTTTTCATGTATAAAATTTTAATTGATTTAATGACTAAGACAGCATTCTTAAAAAGGTAACCCGAGGGTCAGATAAAAATTTTTATTTATGCTGATAGCAATACGTATCTCCCGCGTTAGACACACAGTGCAAACAACGGTTTCCAGTGGATGCTGCGGTTGCATAACATTGTCCATGTTTACAGGCTGCATTTTCAATTTGATCTGGATTTGAATTAGATTGCTGTTTTTCGTTTACTCCTGATGTCAAAGACATCGTTGAGATCGCCAAAAACCCAAAAGCGATGGAACTAAAAATTAACTTTTTCATTTTTTGAAATTTAAAAGGTTTACACCGACTAAGAGCAAATAATCAAAAAGGTAACCCTGATTTCAAAAAATAATTTTCAAAGTATTGATTTTCAATTAAATAAAGTAAAATATATTTACCTCCCGACAAGGATAAAAGCACCCCAGTAGTAGGGTTGTGGGTATTTCGACTTGATGAAAGAGCGTGTTGATTTAAAGGCCTCTCGGATGGGCATTTAATAATGAATCTTTAATTAAAGACAACTCAAGATGAGATAATTTAAAAAAAATATGTATTTTCGTTCTAAACAAAGTTGACATGAGTAAGAATAAATTGAATGCAAAAATAACGGCAATTATAGGTGCTGCTTTGGCTTCTATTAATAATGCCGAAGGTAAAGATTTAAACATGTCACCTATTCTTGAGGATGATTCAAAAACAGAATCTTTCGATACATTTAGTAAGAAACCAATGCCCGTTTTAAAATTGGATATTAACAATCCTGAAAATCATAAATTTATCGCTTCTCACGTTTCTCACGCCTCTCACAGATCTCACAGCTCTCATCGATCGCATTTTTCGCATCGATCTGGCGGTATGTTCGCTTAATTTTTTTGAATGAAGATTATTGAATTAAGTATAGATTCAAAGCTATACACTGACAGCATAGTTACTAAAAGTTTATATTGGCTAACTGATAAATATATACCTGAGGTATCTTTAAACGGTCAATTTTATAATATCATTATATCAAGGATTGACAACAATCAATTCACAGAAGAGCAAAAAAAGGAAGTAATCAATAAACTAAAATCAAACCTTATTGATTTCAAGTTGCGTGAACAAATTGATAAAGAAACCAAGAACATTCGTGAGCTTATTATTGCAAAAGCTTTTTCACATGGAGAATTTGAAGAGATTCCTCCGGGGGAGATCAGCGACCCAGTTGGTTTTAAAATAGAAAAATAGTATGTCCTCAATTAATCTTCCGAACGAAAAGAAAAAAACAAGGAAATTTAAAAATCTTTCAATTTATAATCAAAAAAATCATTCTTATTATCTTTTACCTTTTAAATTCCATAGACTTAACAACAATAAAGAAATTATTGTAAACGAAGTTGGAGATTTTTTGATCCTTGAGAGTGGTTCTGTTGAACAAATTATAAATCGAAATATCGAACCAACAAATAATTCAGAGCTCTACAAAACATTACTTTCAAATTTTTTCATAAGTGAGCAACCTATACATCCACTAATTGATGTTATTGCAACGAGATATAGAACAAAAAAGTCATTTCTAGAGTATTTTACAGGATTACACATTTTTGTAATTTCCTTAAGATGTGAGCACACTTGTAACTATTGTCAAGTTTCGAGGGTAACCCAGAATAAGGACAAATTTGACATGTCAATTCCTACAATTGACAAAGGGATTGATTTAATGATGAAATCACCGAACCCACATGTTACAATGGAATTTCAGGGTGGTGAGGCTCTACTTGCATTCGAAGGAATAAAATATGGGGTTATTAAAGCAAAGAAAAAAGCTCTTAAATTCGGTAAAACATTAACCATAGTAATTTGTACAAATCTCGCGATTGTTACGGAGGAGATACTTTTGTTTTGTAAAGAACATAAAATTTTAATTTCTTCCTCATTAGACGGTCCAAAAGAAGTACATGATAAAAACCGACATAAACCACATGCCAGCAGCTATGACCTAACTATAAAGGGGATCAAACTTTCTAGAGATATATTAGGCCATGATCAAGTTTCAGCACTAATGACCACAACAAGTCATTCTTTGGATTATCCTATTGAAATTGTTGAAGAATATTTTAATCTTGGATTCAATGGTATTTTTCTAAGAAATATAAGTCCTTATGGATTTGCTTTGAGATCAAAAATATCTCATTACAATACCAACAATTTTATAAGGTTTTATAAAAAGGCATTAGATAGAATTCTAGAATACAACTTCAATGGTCATGAGTTTTGTGAGGACTTAGCAAGAATTCATCTTCAAAAAATGTTAACCCCTTTTAATACAGGATTTGTGGATATGCAATCCCCGGCTGGCTTAATTAATGGCGTTATTGTTTTCAATTATGATGGTAAAGTTTATGCAACTGATGAAAGTAGAATGTTAGCAGAACAAAAAGACTTCACGTTTCAGTTAGGTACGGTCGATGACAATTATGAAGAAATCTTTTTCGGAAATAAAGCAATGAAAATAGCTCAAGTATGGAGTAACGAGGGACTTGCAGGATGTTCTGATTGTGCATTTCAGCAATATTGTGGTGCAGATCCTGTGCATAATCATGCCACTCAAGGAGACATGTATGGGCACAGGCCATCTAGTGACTTCTGCCAAAAAAATATGGAAATTATTACATACCTTTTTGAGTTGATGGAGAGTGATGAAAGAATAAGACAAATTTTTGAATCGTGGGTACGTCCCACAGTAAGATAAATCTATGGTACCATTAAAGACTCGTGGGAAGCCTATAAACATAGAAGGACACATCGTTGGCAAGATAACGAAAGATGTAAATTCAAAGGAGAAGGATTTGATTTTACTTTTTGACGGTAATCAACCTCCAAATCAAAATAATTATCTAGCTATAATAACATCTTCAAAAACATTCACTATCAGAGAGAATGAAAATGTCGTTTATGGTGTTCCAAATTTTAATCACTTGGTCAATAATGATATTGTAAGTGTCGGAAATGATGGAGTAATCAACACGCTTTATAGAGTTGAATCTCAGCAAAACACTCTACTCGCTACAGAACGATGCAATAGTAACTGTCTAATGTGCTCACAACCACCAAGAGACCGAAACGATATACCCAGACTCTTTGAAATTCATTCTAAACTTATCCCACTAATACCGAAAGATTGTATCGAGCTCGGAATTTCAGGAGGTGAGCCCACTTTAATGGGTGATCTTTTTTTTAAACAAATTAAGCAACTCAAGACTGAACTCCCCAATACTGAATTACATTTATTAACTAATGGAAGAACTTTTGCATGGAATAATATGGCTCAAAAACTTGGCGCAATAGATCATAAAGGACTAATGCTTGGAATTCCATTATATTCTGATGATTATTTAACTCACGATCATATTGTCCAAGCCGAAAATGCATTTTATCAAACCGTTTTGGGTATTCAAAATCTATATCGATATAACCAACGCATTGAAATAAGGGTTGTTCTTCACAAATTATCAGTAGGCCGACTTTTAAACTTAGCCGAGTTTATATATAAGAATATGCCTTACGTTGAACACGTAGCATTTATGGGTCTTGAATTTATCGGTTACACTCCATTTAATATTGATAAATTATGGATTGATCCCAAGGATTATCAGTTACAATTAAAAAATGCTGTGCATTATTTAGCAAATCGAGGTATTAATACGTCTATTTTCAATACGCCTTTATGTCTTATACCTGAGGACACTTGGGGATTTGCAAGAAAGTCAATTTCAGATTGGAAAAATGAATATGCACCAGCATGTAAAGAATGTTCCGTGAAAGATGATTGCTGTGGTTTTTTTTCTTGGAATTTGGAAAAGAAAATGAGTTCACACATAAAACCTATCGTTAATATTGATGCATAGACTTACAACTATTCTTGTTTTTTTTCTCTTCCACAGCACAATTGTATTGGGGCAAGAAAAAATTGCAATTCTCATTGCTAATCAGAATTACGAACATATTCCGAGCCTTAAAACTCCTATAAATGAAATCGATAGTATTGCCTCAATATGTGAGTCTTACAACTTCAAAACATTCCTTTACAAAAATATAGAACAAAGTGATTTTAATAATATTATTGATTTGATTCAGGAAAAAACTAAAGGACAAGGAACAGTATATTTCCACTATGCGGGACATGGAGTGCAAATAGATGGTCAAAATTTATTGGTGCCAACCTCTATAAATAATGATCTATTAGATCGTTACGAATTAAAACGTAAATGCATTAGAATTCAAGATTTATTGGATGCCCTGTATAATTTAAGCAACAGAAAATCTATTAAAAGCATCGTGTGCCTTGACGCATGTCGAAATAATCCATTTCAAGACTTAGAGGATGAAATGAAACCCGGCTTGAGGAAGATTGAGACTCAGAGACTTCCAAATCAATCAGCAATAGTCTTCTCCTGTACACCAGGTAGCGTAAGTAAAGACGGGGATAAAGTTTATGGAAAGTTTGGCACATCATGGATTCGACGGCTCAAAGAATGCAACATAAACTTGAGCGAAATTCAAGAATTAGTAACGCTTGATATGCATGAGACATATCAAAATGATAATCAAATGGCACATTTTAATTTTAATGGATTAAGTAACTTTTATTTTTGTTATGATGAGTCTGAAAAAACAAAAGACAACAGGGAAAACGAATTATTTGATTTTTACTCTGGTGTAAAAAATGAAATAAAAAATGATTTCACTCAAGGTTTGTATAGTGATGTTATTTTAAAAAGTAAATGGATTAATAACTTTTTGAATTCCGATTTAAATAATGACACAGAGGAAAAAATTGAATTAAAATATAGAATAGGCAGTTCATTCTTTTATATCGATTCTTTAGATAAAGCCTATTCTATTTTTAATGAATACTGGCCATATATTTCAAAAAAATCAGAATACATTGATATTATCGTTGATACATATTATTTCCTAGGAACAATTAATACTTTAAAAGAAAACTGGAAGTCTTTGGCGATGCTAAGATCCGATTATGTGACCTTTTGCAAAATATCTGGAAGCCCTTTTGATCTTGCGATTACTTATGATAAAATAGCCGGCGATTATGAAAGACAGGGGAATTTGGATTCCGCGCTAATTTTCTACAATAAGGCAATAGAGAAAGGCCTATCATTACCTAATAAGTCAAAACGTGAAAAAAGTTTAACCAGTCAATTTTATAATAATCTAGGGAATTACTATTTGATGGAACATTCATTTGATGTCAAAAAAGCAAAATTCAATTTAAATAAAGCATATGTAATAAATAAAGAAATTGAAAAATTTGATTTCTGGTTGCTTTTCGATCTTTGTAGAATTAACTTTGAATTTGAAGGATTTGAAGACATAAAAGAAGCAAGAAATAGATTAACGGAGTTAAAAGAATTTTCATCAGCATATGATAATCTTGACGCATCACAATACTTTCAACTTAAATATCTAGAATACGATATTTTAGTCAAAGAGAATTATATAACAAAGTCATTGAAATACTTGGCAGATATATTCAACTCCTACGGAAATGGTAATACCCCAAAGGTTAATTATTCCGAAGTCATCACAAAATCGTATGGAAATGAATGCAATACCAAATTATGGGAGCTTTGCATTGAGACACCTTATCAGGTTCATCCTGTAATTTATGTTGATGTGAATTTAAATTCAATATTAGACTCAATAGACTATGTTTTGACACCATCATTAATAACTAAAAAGGTCTCCTCAGCAATCAAGGTTGATAACGAGCATGTTACATATCAAAAAAGTAATACTTTTAAACCGGATGGAACTACTCATCTGACTAAAAATAAATTTGAAAGATATTACGAATTAGTGATCGATGAAAACTTGACAAACTCCTATGTAAATTACTATACAGAAAGTAATAAAACTCTATGGGAATTTAATATATATTTTTCAGATTTATCGATAAAAAAAAAGCTCCCTATTTTCATTGGATTGAAAGGTCTTAAATATAAAGGAGAGGAATTACTAGGACTACAAAACTCGATTGTAGTTTTCCCAGTTGAAGATGGAGTCGAGTATATTAAGGAAAGTTTAAAGTATGATTATTGAAAGAACTACTTACTCAATTGTATTTCCATCCCATTCATAGGTAGATTGCACAGACTCATCTTCATCATATAAAGTCTGTAAAGTCTGATATTTCTCTTCATTAAAATCCATTACGCTCTTTTTTTTAGAAGAACATTTAAAAAATTCAATAGACTTAAATTTCGTGCCTTTTTCGTTATAAAAAATTATATGAGCCGGAATCCCCGAACAATATTGATCGAAATATATTGTTTTTAAAATCATTTCATCATTTCCCTCTCCTTCATAGAAGGCTACCATTTTCTTAGCTCCATCTGGAAAACGTTCAATGACACTCGAACGTTGTGCTGAAATAGATATGCAAATCAACGTAAAAGTAATAAATAGTATATTCTTTTTCATCTTAATTAAATTTTGGTTTAATACGTAAAGGAGCCATAATAATAATAATAATAATTATACTTTGAGGTACAATAATTATTCAATTGCGTATATTCGAAGAAGCTAAACAAACTAAATGCTACAAAAACTACTACTACTCAAATTATTATTTGTTTATGTCTTAAGTTATGGACAGGACTTATATCCTAAAGGCAAGTACGATAAAATCGTAAAGCATTCATATTATACCCTTTCCTATTCCGAAGATCACGAACAAGCAGAATGGGTGATGTATACACTTCAAGGTAGTGCTTTGAATTCATCTATTGTCAGAAGTAACAACTTTAGACCAGATAAAAGAGTAAAAACTGGTTCTGCAAAGTTAAGTGATTACAGAGGTAGTGGATTTGACAGAGGACATTTAGCTCCTGCTGCTGATATGAAGTATACGAGTACTTCTATGAGTGAAAGCTTCTTTATGAGTAATATGTCACCACAGATACCAAGTTTCAATCGTCAGATATGGAGAAAAATAGAGTCACAGTTTAGAAACTGGGGACACGAATACGGAAAGATAATTGTTGTTACAGGACCTGTTTTAAATGGTGATTGTTTAGGTGCCATTGGAATAAATAAAGTAACTGTACCTAGATACTATTACAAGGTCGCTATAGACCCAAACAACCTCGAAAGGAACATAGCAGTTCTAATTGAAAATAAAGGCAGTTCAGCGAGGGTACAAAGCTTTGTGGTGTCAATAGACTCCTTAGAGTCAGTGACAGAGATAGACTTCTTCTATAAGCTTGATGATGCGTTAGAAATACAAATAGAAAGCACTACACATAAAAACCTATGGAATTGGAATGCAACCTCAACAAATAGAACCTATACTACTACAGTAACACCTAATACAGTAGAACCTACAAACAATACGCAAGGAGTAACAGGTGACTACTTCAAAACTACCTCTGGAACTAAATACCATAAGGACGGATGCAGATATCTATCAAGAAGTAAAATACCTATTACTTTAAGTGAAGTTCAGGAAAGTGGATTAGCTCCTTGTTCCATTTGTAAACCTTAAAAAAGGTCTATTTAATAAACGCAAGCCCATTTATTTTATTTTCGTTTGTGATAGATGTACGATGATTTTATAATTATCTTAGGCTTCACAAAATTATTTTATAGCTTGGTGAAATAATTACAAGTACTCAAATTATTTAAAAAATGAAAGAATTCATTTACACAGTCACTTTGATTGTGTTAACCTCATCATTTGTTAACGCCCAGCAGTCCCCTGCCCCATTTGTAACTCAGGTTTATGACGACATCTATCAGGTGATGCACACCCGACAAAGTCCTGAAAAACCAAATCTAGTGCTATCAGACAATACCCGTGAGATCGCCCTGTTTTCACCCAGCATGAATCAAATTGCAATCGGTCAAGACTTTATTGAACTTGCGAGAAGCTTTGGCGGGGATTCTATGAATGTGATTGCACAGATCATGAGTCATGAACTTGCCCATGTGTTACTAGAGCAAAGCACTATAATCAAGAACATTGGTTCGGGTTATGCATCCAAAGAATTCAATAAACGTCTCAAAAAAACACATTCTTCATTGAGGGATTCTTTGTACGAAAGGCAAGCCGATGAATATTCTTTCTTTTATGCTCAAATTGCGGGATATCAAACTTCTGATATCGCCCCAAGAATCCTTGACTCCATATATAAGCAATGGAATCTTAAAGACAGCGACCTCAAACGCTACCCTCCACTTGCCGAACGAAAATTAATTGCTACGACGGCTACAAAAAAGATGAAAGTACTCAAGGAGCTATTCGATGTAGGAATCCTTTCCTCTATATCAGGTCAATATAATTTGGCCATTGACCTTTTCAAATTCATCCTGGAAGAGGATTTTGACAGTCGCGAAATTCACAATAACCTTGGAACTGCCTACCTCATGAAAGCGATTGCAAATCTTGACACACTAGAGTATCCCTATGTATTCCCAGTTCAAATGGATTTGAATACCAAACTTGAAAACGAACGAGGATTTGATGTTGGCGTAGAAAATGATATCAGAAAAGCACTAAAGCAGTTTGAGTTCGCATGTGAAGGAAAAGAAAAATATCCGATAGCCATGCTTAACAAGGCCATTTGCGAATGGTTGCTTGAAGATGAGGAGTATAAATATAGCGTTGGACGTCTTTCGGAATTAAATGACAGCTCAATACGCCAAAACGCTTCCATTTTGAGAGCCATTGATTTTCATTACAAAAAGGATAATAAGACCAGTAAATCCATTTTGAAGGAATTACGAGAAACCCATGAGCTGGCCGAATTGAATTACAATATATTATTTAAAAAATGTAAAAGAAAATCGAATACAGCAGATAATTTAAATCTACCTGTGTATGAATTACCTGATTTTGATTTTAGTTTTGATGATCAAGCTAAAAAATCAGACACCTTAAACAGAATATTTGGGAATAATGCGAGTGATTTGACAATACGCAAGTTAGAAAATCCTGAATGGTTTGGCCTTTACATTAAATCGACTAAAAACAAACCTTTTAGCATAATGCGCATTTACAAACTCAAAAGCCCTGATAACGAGATCAAGTTAAAAGAATCTAGCACAGTAAGTTATACCTTTAATGGATCAAAATTTATAATTGAAAACAATCAAATATTCATATTTGACAAGGACACAAAAATTAAATACATTTACGTTCTCCGTTAATAATAATAATAATGAAAAGACTATTCACAACTACCCTTTCGATCCTATTCGCATGCTCAGCATTTTGTCAAGGATTAATCATGAATCAAGAAGATTTTGATGCCATGGAAAAATTCGATCCAAGCGAAGAAATGGGTTTTGCATCAGGCACCATGCCTTCTAGTGTCTCTTACCGAAAATATGCACCGTTTCCTGGATATCAGGGAGATGTATCAACATGTGTTGGTTGGGCAATGGCATACGGTCAATTGACTACTCAACAAAATCTTTACATGGACATAACCAACATGATTCAACGTTCTGCGCGCGCAATGGATCCTAATTTTTTGTATTCTATCATTAGGAATAAAAGTGATAAATGGTGCGAAGAAGGAACCAGTATGGCTCAGGCTCTTGAGGTTTTAGAAAATATTGGCTGTAAACCTTTAGTTTCTAGTCCTTGGTTTCAATGCAATACAGCAATAAACAGAGATGATATTAGCTTGGCTCTGGCAAGACCTTATATGATTAAAGAGAGTAAACCAATAGAGCCTAATGTTGATAATGTTAAATATCTATTAAGTCAAGGTTTAATCGTAAGTGGCGGATTCTTGACAGACAATCAATTCATGTCAGATAATACCGTTAAAACGGGAAAATGGTCTTTTAGTGGACCTCTGGATCCTGATGGGGCACATGCCATGTGTATTGTCGGATACGATGACTACAAATACGGGGGTGCATTTGAGATTTTGAATAGTTACAGTGCTCAATTTGGAGACGAGGGGTTCGTGTGGATATCATACAATGATTTTAAGAAGACAGCTTTTCAAACCTGGATTATGAACACTCCAGGATATAGATCGAACAGCAGCTGTCTATTTGGAGACTGTTCATCTAGCTACTCCATATTCAAAACCAATAATGGTGATTATTACGAGGGTCTTGTTGAAAATGATTACCCCAACATTTATGGATCTAAGTATCATAAAAATGGATCTTTTTATGTTGGAGGGTGGAAAAACGGTTACGAACATGGCCAAGGTCTAGTTTACAGTGTATCCACAAACAAATATTACAACGTAACTTTCAGTATGGGCAAAATGATTTCTTCAAATGAAGGACAAGGTTTTGCCTCTGCTGATGACATGAAGAATATGGAAACCTTGTATGGTCAATTAAATTCCAAAGTTCCAGGAGAATTGGTTGATCCAGATTCTGAAGATTATGAAGAATTCGTTAACAATTTTGAAATGAGTGAAGAACCTCTCTCGCCACCCACATTGGATGCACCTGAACCTATAGAAAAACCTGAAGCACCGGAAACTCAAGATGCCGAACCTTCTAGCGAAAAAGAGACAAAAAAAATGGCGAGAAAGAGAAAAAGAGCTGAGAAAAAGCTAAGAAAAAATTCTAATAAATAAATTTAGATGATTAACTATTTTTACACCTTAACTATTATTTTCTTGAGCGTAGGTTATGGATATTCACAAGGCCTTATTCTAGACCAAGAGGCATACGATGCACTCGAAAAATACGATCCAAGTGAAGAAATGGGATTCGCTTCAGGAAATTTACCAACGAGCATTTCGTATAGAACCTATACACCATCTGTAGGTTTGCAAACAGGTTCTTCTTGCGCAGGATGGGCTATTGGCTATGGCATGCTCAGCACGATGCAAAATATTCGAATGAATTCAACTCATAAGGATTTCAATACGGCACGGGCGATGGATCCCTATTATATTTATGCGTTCCAGCATAACCCTGGAGATAGTTGCAACTTAGGCTCGAGTATGGAATTTGGTTTGGAAATATTACGCCAATATGGATGTAAACTCAAACACAAAGAACCCATATTGAAATGTGACTCGCCTGTTGACAAAGATTATATCTCAATCGAAAGCAGAAGACCCTATTCTATTAATTCTTTTAATGCATTGGAATTTTCCATCGAAAACATCAAAATTGAATTATTTAAAAGAAACGTAGTGGCTATAGGAACTTTTGTTGATTCAAATTTTGGCTCGTTAAACTTTCAAAATCAGGTATGGAAGCCTAACAAAGAATTAAAACTGAGAAACGGTCATGCCATGTGTATTGTTGGCTTCGACGATTCAAAATTCGGTGGAGCATTTGAGGTAATGAACAGCTACGGCCAAAATTGGGGAGATGAGGGCTATTGTTGGATTAAATATGAAGACTTATTAAAATGGACAGGTGAATTGTGGGTAATGAATTTATCTGGCTACAACAACGAAGACTGTCTTTTTGGAGATTGTGCATCTAATTATTCCATATACAGGACAGTAAATGGTTTCTATGAAGGTTATCTCGTTGATAGCATTCCAGATAATAATGGACTACATTACATCGATAAAAAGGATGAAGGATTTTATTTCTACACCGGAGAATATAAACAAGGATTCAAACACGGCATAGGATTAATTTATGTTTATGATGCTGTAAATAATACGAGGAATAGATACCCCGTTCAATTTAATATGGGCAAATTATTAGACCCTAATGAAAACCAAGGTTTTGCGAGTGGTCAACTTGATATCGAAATGATGCAAATCTTCAATCATTTAAATAATAGTCTTAAAGGAGAATTAGTTGATACTGATTCTGATGAATATGAGGATTTTATGAACAATTATGAAATGAGTGAAGAGCCTGTAGTAATAAAGAAGTGCG
>Ga0209223_10003027_pt1 | contig 16319 bp, 15 predicted proteins | sample COG_06_FD_184750 | JGI IMG/M metagenome (GOLD analysis project Ga0209223, IMG submission 184750) | Pelagic Microbial community sample from North Sea - COGITO 998_met_06 (SPAdes) (version 2) | ecosystem: Environmental > Aquatic > Marine > Neritic zone/Coastal water | place: Helgoland, sampling...
CGTCTTGTTTTGTTTTATTAGTCCTAATCAAAAAAACACCTCTTACAGCTCAGTAATTACTTACTAGATTATATTTCTCAAAGGTCTATATAAAGTTTTAAAATATTTTTATTAATAAATTATTCTTCTTCGTCGTCATTCTTGGGGGCAATATACAGTTTTACAGTGAACCCAAAAAAAAGTCTTTGTAACCATGAATGGTAGGATAAAAAGAAATTCGTAAATGATTATTTACTCACTAGCATCATCCTCACCATCCTCGTCATCGTCCTCATCCTCATCCTCTTCTTCCCCTTCTCTATCTTGTCTTTCCAAATCCAGATCTTGAATAGTATCAGATAATTCATCGATATACTCCACTAAATCTGGTTTGGAACCATTATCAACGCTAAATTTCGATATTTGTGTAAATCGTTTTTGGTCTCTTGCAGGCAGATGTGATATATGGGTATTTGCTAGAATGATATATTCTTTAAGTGAGTCTCTCGACATTCTATTGTATTCTTTCTCACGCATACGAATAAGATTCGTTAAAGGATCTGTATTTGGTTTCTGTTGTGTAGCATTACATGTTGCTTGTATGGGGTCCCAATGACAACGATGTAGACGATCAGTACATTGTAAGTTATTGTATGTATGGCAAGGATTATTTTGTTCATCTTCTTGATGTAAAATTGATATGTGAAGTCTTTTCATTAGTTGGTTTCGTACTGATAGTGGTGTGGCTGATATAGGAATTATCACTCTTGGTTGGCCTATTTCTTGAAGATATATATGTGCATTGTTTTTATCAACACCGTACGATATATTATTGACTACCAAATCTCTATTCATTTTGTTTTTTTATAATATGATAATGGTTACACATACAAAAACAATATTATTGTTTGTTCTGGATCACATAATATTTTCAGTAACCTCGGATAAGTTTGTACCTTGCAAAGGTCTTTAATGTAGTAACAGATATTTATTAATAAATCATTCTTCTTCTTCGTCATTCTTTGGGGCTATGTACAGCTTGACAGTGACCCCAAAAAAAGTCTTTGACACCATCAGTGGCAACTCGGGATGAAAAGATATTGTAGTCTCCTGGACAACCTTCCCTTCTTCGTCCTCATCTTTCAAGGTTGAACTATCGATACTAGCAAACACTGTCAACACCGCCTTAAAAAGACCGATAACAACTTTGCCAAACGACAGACTGAAATCCAAAACTGGTGGTTTTGCCAGGTACAGGAAATTTTTGGATGTCGCGAAGTCGTCTTCACTTTCGACTTTGAGTCGCTTCTGGGGAGGTTCCAGCGTCATGGACACGTCGGCGTCAGAGGCCATCAGCGGGATGAATTTTTTTGCATCAATAACTGTCGTGCCTCCATACTCCAGTTCGTCATTAACTACCATCGTGCCGTCGCCATCGAGCACCTTGATACCGACCTGAGCAAGCATTTTCTTGTCGGTACTGTATGCAGTAAGCTCCAGCAGTGTGTCTGTAACTTTCATGATAATCTTTTTTGCATTCAAGGCGCCAATGTTGGTCAGGATCCTGATAAGGGAGCTGGTATTTAGTTTCAGCACAATCTCCAGTCCGGAATCCGACAGTGTTCGAGAGAAAAAAATGATGGCCGTCTTGTACTGCATCGGTACGATATTCACATGATATAGTGCAATGTTGGACTGCAGCGCTGCATATATCTGTACTTGACCACTTGCACAAAACTTGATTTCGATGTCTTCCTCGGCTTTGGCTACTGATATGATTTTGGTAAGCAATTTCACATTCAGCAGGGTCAAGATTATTTCTTCCGACTTGGCCTCTTCCCGAGGACGCTTGAGGGACATTGGACTCGTGGACATTTCTGATAGATATTGTTTATTTTTTATAAGAAATAACTTTGAGCTGCTTCGAGATATTAATTGGCATAGATGGATTTTTGTCAACGAGCATAATTTATTAAAAAAAAATCTTTAAATTTTCAGTTCTTTTTTATCTTTGACCGTCTGTGTGGTAAAAACCACATTGTACAAATCGTTTACGGCGCCGAGAGACATGTGCAGCGTCTGGCTAATGGATGGATCCAGAGGAATATTCACCGGTCCTAGCTTCAAAGGTAGTAGAATATTGCTTTTAGTTTCGACATCGATCCCGTCATCCTCATCATCGGACACAATGGAGCTGTCTGTCCAGAGCACGTAGAGTGATAAAATTATCGAAGGCCTTATTTTTTTACGCTTGATCTTGCCGCCCTCGCGAAAATGGACAGTCACCATGACGCCCAAACGGTCGTACACTGCCAAAGTGGATATCACCCCTCCGATAATTTTGTCTTTTCGTATTATATGGCATGACATATCGTTCCATGTGTGTGTACATGTAGAGAACAGCACTGCCGGAGCTGACGGTTTTGCAGGCGTCGACTTTAAGTAAATTGACTGCATTTTTATTTTTATATGTCTGACTCATCGTCGAGCATATCGCCAATTGCCTTCGATGTACTACTACCAGTGGTTTCCGTTGTCGGAGGTCCAATGTTATTCCACACTGATGTCGACGTCTCTTCTGTAACGTTTAAAGATTTTCCTAGATAGTAATTGATGATGAATCCTATGACAACAGCAACTACAATCAGAAACAGAAAAGTTAGAAACATAGTAATTCTTTTATTTTTATTATAATAGTTGTAGGGTGAGATAAATTGAAGTTCAAGGGTTTACTTATAATCGTTCCTCGATAAAATATAAAATGTTACTTTTACTTCTCCTAGTTGCTCTGATTATGATAGTATTACTGTTATCATATATGCACGCTACTTATATCATTATCAATGTTGCTGCATATTTTCCAAAGATTTCGTCCCAGAGTGACATTTTAGCAACATATACATTATAAACAACAAACAGCATGTTCAGACTTTTAGCACTCATACTGTTTTCTATATTTGTATCCCTCATTTGCAGTTTTTTAATTTTAAATTATATTTCAGTATACCCTGCTACGTACTCCCATTTGTCTTTTTAATTTGCTTGATACTAAACGCGAGCAAAATAACCAATATTATGAACGATATACTTATCAATACTATTGCGACTGTTCGATCTTCCGACATACTGTCGTTGCTGTCCGACGTGATGGTGCCGATCTCTAAACCATCAGCATTAAAAGTATTGATAAGTTTATTAGACAGTAGATTCATGTGAGTATTGGCAGCCTCATCAGCTGAGAAATTGACCAGATATTTGTCGATTGAGTATGACATAAAAAGATTTATAGCTTCGGGTTGAAACAGTGTAGCGTTGCAATCAAATCCTTGTATATACGAAATACAGCTGTATGGGGGCGTTTGTCCAGGTCTGTTGAGTTGGGGAGCCAGGCAGTCTCGTGTGCGATTATCTTTAGAAACGACGTAATAACCGAGATCATTATCATACTCAATAGACGCTCCTACGTTGCTCATATATTGCAATGGTATATCGGGCAAAACATATTCGTCACAGTTACCGTTGGCAAACGGGTGTCGTAATCCAAGTACATGTCCAAATTCGTGCACCAGCGTCTTGCCAGTGTTGTAATCATCAGAACCTGTACCCGGTTCCCAATTTGCACCAACTGATCCAGACGTGACGACAAGGCTGTTACCATTGAGTACTGCCTGCCCCAAAAGACCGCCAGATAGGTTACATATATAACACGTAATATACCCGACCTCTGCTTGATAACCGCCGATTTTACTGCAAAAATCCTCGACATCATCTAGATCTTGAAAAACTCGGTTGGTCGCAGTGATGGTTGTGACAAAAGTATACTCCAGTAAAGCTGGATTTAACGGTTTCACTATCACATTACAGTTTCCCACAAATGCTTTAAAAAATTCAGGCGTCGTATTTATATCCGGATTTTTCATACCCAGACACAAGTTTAGAAGCTCATGATTATCTCTAATCGACGCGAGATTTACATTTGTCAGTTCTTGATTGGGATCAACAACTAGCACATAATGTATATTAACATATATTGAATCATTGTTTTTTGCCATCGGGGATGTATCACATGTATTTATTATCACGGTTCGAGATTTGCACCTCAATTCATACTTTGTGAGTGACTGTATTGTACTACATCGATGACTCATTTATATTCTAACACAGTTGGTTCTCTCGATCACAGTAAAAATCATATAAAAAATAAATATATATATTGATGATACCATCTGCATGGGGACCAATCATCCACGACGCACTGTTTTTGATTGCCATGTCTTATCCTGTGAAACCATCTGAAGAAAAAATTGTAGGAATGAGAATACTTATCGAACAGCTGTTCTTGAACCTGCCCTGTGAGATGTGCTCATCACATGCCAAAGAGCTACTGCAGAAAACACCACCGACAATTAACAGTAGAGAAGAATTTGTAGAGTGGTGTGTAAAATACCACAATGCGATCAACAAAAAAACTGGAAAAGATCCGGAATGGACCGTCGAGGAGGCGAAATCAGCATTCATTTCGCGTATGTATAAAAATACCACGATCGGCGACCTGAACAGCAACCAGTACATGAGGAGAGAAGACACAAAAAAAATATTAGATCTTAGGCACGAGAACAGTCTGATGTCTAAAAAGTTAGGCATGGAAGGATCCAAATTCTTACATCTAGAGGACATAAATACTGAAAATCTTGACAGACTTATTGATGGATCAGTCACACTCGGAACAGACCAATCAGATTTATATGACGGTTCCGATACATTGAACAAAGTGATTATTGTGCTCGTAAGTATCATTTTGTTGCTCCTGACAATATTTATGATTTACTACCTGCGGAAACATGCACGCCGCAAATAAATACAAGTTACAATAATAAATAAATGGACGAAAAGACAATTTTGAAGAATATGCTACTTCAGAAGAGGAAGAAAAAGGTAGCGATCGAAAACATTGAAGTCCCAAAAAAGCAAGGTATGGCTTGTAGAAAGTGTGACTCACACCAGGTACGATATGTTATTATACAATCAAGAAGTGCCGATGAAGGCAGCTCGGCAAATTTTGTCTGTGAACACTGCAAGTTCCAATGGCATGAGAGGTAAAGGAATAAAATTTTATTTAATTAAACGTACATCATTTCGCTCGAGATACTTTTCGTGCTTGCTGTGGCCTGCATTGATGCAGCGTACTCTACAATGCCTTGATCCAACGATTTCTGGCTCAAGTGGGATTTTTCCAGCTGCCCAAAACATGCCTTCGAATGTATTTCAGTAATTTTGTCCGCCAGCAGCTCACAGCTTCGGGCTTGTTCCTGCAAACAATCCTTGTATATAGTAAAGATATTTGAATTAAATACAACGTTGGAAATATCAAGGCTCTTGACTTTTTGCAGTTTCAATTGCAATATCTGCAATTTCTCGTCGCTGGTATACGGCTTCAATACAATGTGCAGAGGAAACCTCGATTTGAGACCAGCGTTTTGTGGTAAGAAGTCGTTGATAATTGAACTTGTGTAACCGGCAATGATACAGACAAATTCGTTTGATTTCTCAGTCAAGTTGCGATTTAACGTGTTCACACACTCTGAGAGAAATGAATCAGAATTATCGGAATCATGGGTAAGTTCACTCACTTCGTCGATGAGTAAGACACCACCTATAGCCTTGTCAATTATCGACTGAGTTTTGATGGATGTGGAGCCCAAATATTTTCCAATGAGGTCGCTGCGCCGTGCGTTAACGACCAGGTCCGAGTTCAGTGCCCCGAGACCGGCTAGAAGTTTTGCCAGGATCTTGGATAATATAGTCTTGCCCGAACCTGGGGGCGCAGAGATGATCAAATGGTTGATCATAGGAGTGGGTAGAGACTTGCATTGTAACCTGATGAAAATATACGAGAAAATAGCCTTTTTTGCTTCCTCGAGGCCTATCATATTGTCGAGTTCTTGGAGCGATCCGAGAAGAGGGTATAAAAGTTGACAGTCTCTATACACCTTATCCTTGCACATCGCTGCCAACTTGATCAGCTCTTGAAGATTCGTCGGTACCAAGGGGGGCGGGGGTAACGCAGTGTTGGGAATAATAGCTCGGCGTTGGCGTTTACTAGTGACCCTCGGATCAGGCGCTGTACGTTTTTTCTTCAACTCTTGTTCGATGCGTTCCAACAACATCTCTCGGGGACTCGGTTTATGCTTTTTCTTACCCATCTTAATATTTTCCTGACTCTTGGCTGTCTTATTAATAGCGCCAATTATGTTTTTTGTTTTGAGATCATGTAACCGTACACTTCTTCTACCTTGAGTAGCTGTTGGCAATGTCTGCTCATTCTCACTGTCTGCGCTACCACTAGTATCATAGTCCGAAATATCGGATTCTTCAAAATTCTCCTCGGTACTAGGCTCATAATCAGATTCATCGTCTGAGGAGTTCATAATTTCGCGTAGTTTTGTTCTTTTAATACTCGTGTCGTGACATACATCAGTAGCTTCATTATCAATGAAATTTCGTGTCTGGATACCCTCACAAACATCACATACTTTATGCAGCTTTTCAATATCGATGATCTGGCTGATGAAATTATCATCATACAGGAGTGATATTGGAATCTGCTGTTCTATGTCGTCATCATTATTGAGATCATTACCATCACCAGGGCTATGTTTCAACATCAAGCAATGTTTGAAGGTATGAAGTCTTTATTATTATTACTACACAGTATCAAGAGCCGGATCATCGGCGAAAATATCATCAATATCGAGTATCGATATCGTAAACTTATCAATCTTGTCTTTTAATTCGGGGGGTATCATGCTAACGTATTCGTCATCAAGTAATGCTTTACAAATGCGTTTGAAATCATCCACTCTAGCAAACGGTGTTGAAACATCATCATTTATATAAACGTCTACCAAGTCCAGAACGACTCGAGACTTAACAAATCGACTTAGCAAATCAGTATAGAAATACCTTTTTATACCCTGTTCCTCAAACGCATTTATAAAAAACTCACATTCAATGCCTAATTGTAAACATACCGTTGAGAACAGTTTACGAATAGGCCATGAATCAGGATTAGAGCTTGAGAAATTTGTAGAGTTTGAAGAGTTTGTAGAGTTTGAAGAGTTTGTAGAGTTTGAAGAGTTTGTAGAGTTTGAGGAACTCGAATACCCTGAAGAACTCGAATACCCTGAAGAACTCGAATACCCGGAAGAGCTTGAAGAACTTGAAGAGTTTGTAGAGTTTGAGGAACTCGAATACCCTGAAGAACTCGAATACCCTGAAGAACTCGAATACCCGGAAGAGCTTGAAGAACTTGAAGAACTTGATGAGATCGTGGATGATGAAGAAGAAGGCGATGGTGCTATCAACCGTGCTCCGTTGGGAATCTCATCCCGCTTAATACTCACATTCCTTGCAAGATCTTCGAATGATTGATATTTTTTAACAAGTTCATTTAAAAACCCAGCTGATATTAAGGTCTTGAATGACTCAGTATTTGTATGTTTATATGACAACATCCTGTTACCAAAACGCGAATAAAGTGTGTAAAAATCTTTTGCCCTAGATAAGCCGACCTCACGAAACATCGACATACATTTTGGATTAAAAACATGGTGTTCATCAGTCAACATAGTGCAGAGCGCATCGATAGATAATGTATCCCATGTATCAGGGACTGTGTATATCGATACTTCTCCAGGGGGGATATTTCCGTCTATAAAGTTTTTACCGCTTACATTGTCGGACATAGCTTCCTTTGGATGTATTCCCAAATATGACCTAGTCGTCCATGGTGGAATTACCCATACACAGAGTTCATCACTTTTTACAGCGCTAACTGTTGTCTGAAAGCTTTTAAATGCTGGTGCTTTCGATAGAATATGTAGAACAACTTCGATATAATCCATGTCAGAGTTTCTAAGATTGACAACTTTCTGAATTCTGTCATCGAATCCTTGAATTTTTGGCAACGTGCGTAAACTTGCAGCATCTTGAACACTGAGACAGTATCGTGCTAACAAGCCTTCAGGAATATTGTCCATATCGACACCTCCGAGAATGTAAGGATGGCATACAACATCGAGGAGGCTGTCGAACCCATTACCCAATTTTTCAGAATAAGGATTCTTCATATTCGAAACACCTAACACGTTCTTCAAAATAGATCTTGATGCTATCAGTATATCGCTAAAATATCGTGATGAATGGGCTCCGGATCGTGCCTCATCAGCTTTCACATTAGAATTCATGTCTGTGCACAAATTAAAATCAATAAACGCAGGAAGTACATCTGAATTGTAACGAAAAGAATAACTAGTCTGATTCTGCAATGTAAAATTATAAACATGTTCGAGAGGTTTGGGCTGATGCGTTAACACAATATTACCTGTATGTGGATCATTGTGACGAAAACCTAAGCGTGAAAAACATATCAACGTGAAGAAGGTCATGAAGATAAACATTGATGTTGTCTCTAGATCGTCCCAAAGCATGTTGTTTGAAGCTGCAAAGGCGGGTTCACTCGGGATCATAATAAATTGGTATCCTCCATTCCTCTGCACAAGATCTTGCAACGTCGCGTCTGGTTCTTGTGTCACCTTCCTCATATGAACTGTCAGGAAAGTCTTCATCCTATTTGAAACACCATTATTTAGCAGAAAGGGCGAATCCAGACTTTCCATAATATCAGCCAACTTACATCGATACGCTGTGCCCGGAACCAGCACGCAAGGAGATACACCTGACATAACAACTTTAGTAAAGACATTCGACCAATTTTGATGCTCCATCAAATTATGTCCACCGACCGATGACAATATTTTCAGATTTAACGTGGACGACATCGCGTCCCGAAGAGTGACTTCTAGAGAAATACCTTGTGACCCGGCGCCTATAACTCTGGTTATATTATAATTTCTATTGGAAACCGCAAGCAAACATATATCCGGAATTGGCTTCTGAACATCACGGCGGATATATCCACCATGAACTGCGGCGACTATTTTGTCAAATATATTGACAGCGTACGCTCGTTTCGTGACAATATTTTCTGCGCATACGCTGTTGAATTTTTTAGGGTCCACAACACGTAACCATGTCTCACGGAAATCATTCACTGGCTCTAGTCGTTTTGTAGTTTTTGGGACTACAGTTTCGGATTTTTCACGTTGCCACAGAAACCATGTCCGTCGCTCAATATCGCCAACATTTTTATAATCTTTCTTTGCTGCTGTATTCAAATTTGTAAGTTCATCCGTCGCCTTCGTCAGTGCCGTTTTTGCACTGGCTATTCTGCTTATTGTTTTTGTATCCTCAGTTGGGGTCGTACGAAGTAATCGCAGATCATTCTGTAAACATTTTATATCGTATTCTTTATGTCGGATAAGCACCACATGCCGAAGAAGTTTAGTCTCATGCTCATGAAGATTTGTTAATAATGCGACTGCTATCTCACAATTAAAACTTGTGTTGCCCGGAAACAGTCTACTTAATGTATTGAGCTCGCGACGTTTGATTTCACCTACGTCATAATTTGAATGCATCATGTCTCTTGTTAAAAAGACAGCATCAATCAACGCGAGAAGACCACTCATACATTGAACATCCAATGCGGTAATCGAGAATTCCGGCAATATGAGACTCACATATTTCACCAGTTGCTTAAAATCAAGAGCTTTACCTTTGACCAATTTGCTAGTAGTGCCGCCACACAAATTTTCGTTAGGGTGTATTTCCGGAATGCCTTTTTCATTGGACATGCGAATGTGTAACATATGTCCAATCGAACGCCCTAAAACGCGCGTATTATATATTCTATGTTCTGGCTTGGCCTTATCCGGACCGAAGATATCTAGACAAATATTACATAACTGAATATAACTGAATATAGAAGGTTTATTCCCGAATATATCTGAACCCGCAGGGCAGTATCCTTCTGTAACATCAGGCCCATCAGCCGATTTCGGTTCAACTTCGTCCTTACCTCGTTTTTTTGACTTTTTATTGTTTTTACCACGTGCTTTATCAGCGACATCAGCCGAGTCCGGTTCAACTTCTTCATTGCCTCGTTTTTTTGACTTTGTATTGTTTCTGTTTTTACCACGTGCTTTAGGAGCAACTGCTGGAATATAGATGCTTGCACCATGACGACGAAGATAGGCAAGTAGTATATTTTTGGTAAGCGGCTTGTTTGGTGTATCTTTAACCTGGAGGCAATCGGTAAGATCTCCTGTGTCTGATGAAATCTTTTCTATCAAAACAACGGGATCAGAACAGTCAGTTGGAACCGTCGAGGGTAACATAAAACGAGAATTTGACATCTATATTTATTCATTAAGTCTTGTATCATCATCATGCAAGAAAAAAAAATTATTTATATACACACAACATATCCATATCCATTTTTCTTCTTTTGTTCGCGTAATTAAATTGTTTAAAAATATTATCTTTGAGTACATCGTCGATCGCTTCGATATTATTTTTAGCAATTCCTGTAGCACTATTGTGATAATCAGGATTTTCACATCCTGGATAATACTTTTGCATAAGTTTGGTAATATCCACTTTATGTTTTTCATCTTTCGGGGATGTATGGAATACACGAGTAAAACCGTTCAAAAATCTGATGATATTATAAGTAAAGTAATCATTATTGTCGCCGATAATGTTACCAGGGGTGATATCAGTGAATACTGGAATCTTTAAATCGTTACTTAGTGTGAACGATATGTTGTTATCCGCTAATTTAAACAAATTTGGCCCGAGAGTTCGTTTGAGTAATATCATCTGCGATACAGAAGCTTCGTTTATAATGATGCCACGAGGCAGACTCCGGATTGACCACAGACAGTGAAACAGTATTTGTCTGTACACCCCATTCGGAAAAATTCTTGCCGGTAATGGTGCAACTGCTATTAACACTGAAAAAACAGGTTCAATAAAATGTTGAAAAACATTCTTCAGGTCACCACAACACTTCATTATCTTTTCTGGGAGCGACTGAACAACAACGGGGACAGTTGAAGCTACTCGTAATATGCCTTGATTGTTTTCCATCGAGATTGGCGCCTGCTGTGCTACAGAAAGTAATATTGCAAAATTACCAAGTTCATTGTAAATCAAGATTTGTTCCTCTCCAAGTCGGGTATATACTGTTGTATCTTTATATACAAAATCCGTGGTATTATTTCTGATATCTGCCAATACTGTCTTAAGAGCAACTTCCTGAGTATCGCAAAAATTTCCTACCGGAACTTGCACATCAGGGGCAGCACTAATAGCGCTGGCGCTGGTAGACAGCCAGTTCGACACATTGTCTACGTTCGCAAACACTTGGTCAGGTCTCTCGGTTATTGCATGCATAAGCCCAATAATCTCAGAGAAGGTGGAACTTGACCGGTGTGCTTTTTGATGTTCTCGTATAGACCTTTTCGTATTTTTATCATCAATACTTAGATAAATGTTATCATGTTTTTCTTTCTTATCTTGCAATAACTCCAACAACTTTTTCAATTTATCTTTTTCGGACGTACGGACCTGAGAAAACATATACACAATTTCCGAATTAAATCTTGACTTATCTGCCAGAGTCGTAGCCTCCTTTAATTTCCTTGTGGCATCCACCATGTCAGCTATTGTGAAGTCTGTATTTAAGATGACCGAAAGCAACGATGTCTCTGAATAAATATTTTCATTATATACTTGCTGCGGTTTTTGTAGTCGATAATGTTCATGATCTAGTCGAAAAAACATAAATGAGTAAGCCATGCTTGTCCGCAGCTTATCTAATTCGTTCCAATATATATCAACACCAGTGCGATTATTATCTATGTATTCGATTATTTTTGTCACAAGTAACATTTCATTTTGGGCATGTTCTAAATCACCACCACTAACTTGTTCAATCGCATATTCAAGCTCGGCCTGCTGTGCCAACATGATTAGGTTTATCTTTTCTTGATGCTCCATGATATACTTATCTGTCTTTGGTCCAATTGGAATTCCTCCAGACAGACTAACTTTTTTTTTAATTTTGTTTTTTAAATACGTTGCGTCATCTTTTTTTTCTGCGCTAACGCGTGCACGTGTAGCTGCTAACTGTTTTCTCTTACTTTCTATCGCAATGCGATCAACATTGATTTTAGATAGATTCTCTGCTGTTCCTGTAACGATCATACCAAACTTTCCTGGAGGCGTAATCTCATTACTCGACACCATAGTGCTTTGAGGTTGTAGGTGAAGAAATTTGAGCGATGCAACAATCTGTGTCTTGTTCATCCGCTTAATTCCCCCTGGCCCAGAAGGAGCTTGATTATGTTGCATCATATTGCATAACATTGACGCAGGTGAATAGTACTTAGTGGCACTACTACTACTACTACTACTACTACTACTACTACTACTACTACTACTACTACTACTACTACTACTACTACTACTACTACTACTACTACTACTGTCGTCAGCAATTATCGGATCTTCGCCAGGAGACTTTTTTGACAAAGCAGTCCAGAGAAAATGTACAGCGGCAATAATGTTGGATATCGGTGCCTGGTTGCGACCGTTAGCTGAAGTTATACTGCCATTTATACCGTAGGCTGCAGACATATAATGTAATAGTTCCGTTGCGGTTGGTTTGTAGGATTGTTTTACCAAATTAGCGGGACCAGTACCGAATACGTTCATAACAGCCACTTTATAGTCGGTAAGACCCGCTGGAGTATTCAAGTTTCTGTTGGTCTTCAGATCCTGGAACGTCTTATTTTGGAGATGATCAAATGGAAATGGCATGTCACGTACACATGTAAATGCCTTTGATGACCCGTAGTTATGCACCTCTAAAAATGGATATATTATATACACATTTTTATTTATTGGAAGTGTTTGTGTTGCCGATGGAAGTTTTGCATATAAATGGAATAATACGCTAAGATGAACATAGAATAGCCTACCTAACATGGCTAGGTCTTTTTTTTCATCGATAGTGAAATTTTCTTTCAAAAGCTCGACAATACCATTTTTGCGGATATTGTTTATTCCTTTTATTCCAGTTGCTAAAGCTGCTAAATGTATGATCTTATCAATTATTTGTTGTGGTATACCTGGTCTATCCACTACAGTCATAAAAAGTTCAAATGGAGTCTCAAGGGCCCTTATAACCAAAGCATTGTCTTCACTATTTAGTAATGCTATCTTGTCAGCGATATCCATTATGGCTTTTTTTATTTATATATCTGGGCATCATTGAAAACGAGAACACAGTCATCGAGATGATTCAACGTTTATTGGAACTTGAACGCTTACACTCTGTATGTTGAACATATCTTCGGCATATCCATGCGACAGCAAAGAAGAACACGTGCAGTAATTTCATCCAGCCAGGAGCGCAGCATATCATGCAGGAGACAAACTTGGCTTGGGGTGTAGTATTCGGGTGGCGTAGAGTGTGTGTTGCAATTGCGAGAAGGACCATCATCATTATGAACTGCATTGCGACAGATTTTTTTGATGCTTTCTTATTCATCAACAACCAACCAACCATATCGACTCCACGCATTATATTAGATCAAACAAGGCCAAACAATATATATATTCAATTTTTTTATCATATATTAAATGGTTTGTAACAAGTCCAAACGAATCTTGGCATACTTCAATTTCAAATTGTCCAGCTCCGCCTTCGCTCGCTCCAAGCGTTGCATGCTCACCCGCCCGCTGCTGCTGGCCCAGCAATGATTCCTCTTTTTGCCGCTGATTAGGCCTAGGATGACTGTCTCTTCTGGTGTTGGTAATGATGATCGAAGCACTATATCACGATTCCTCTTGCGCTGGACTTGAACCGGTGGCGGCGTCTTCTTCTCCTCCTCGGCGGCTACTGCGGCAACCTCCCCGTGATTTGTAAACTCCAAAAAATATTCAGTGCGCAGAACGTTCAGCAGCGCTGGCGACAACAACTGTTTCTTCAGAGAGTCAGGAACTCGTTCATCATTTTGCCATAATGAAGTATTGCCGTACACTTCGTCCATATTCGCGAGTCCAAGTTGGTCGAACACAGGCTCCATTTCTTCGCAGAAGTATTGAGATTCTTCGCCATCACCTCCAGCATAATCATGACACATACCAAGCAGTGCAGTTATGCTGGGCATAAAACGCTGACGGGTTTTTTCTTTGTCAACTGACATACTCATGGCTTCGAACTTAGTGAGTGGATTTAATATATATTAAGATTATATATTTATTAGATAACACAATGTATAAATGGAATAGATTAGAAAACATCAAGCATAGAGAATCTTATTTTTTATTTGAAGCTAATTCAAGAGCAGTACGTGTGACATCAGCGATCTCTGTCTCCAACACAAGCAACTGCAGTCGATGATCAACCATCATATCTTGAAAATGTCGAGAAATGGATGCAGCCACCAGAAACTCCCCGTCAACCATGAATCCAAGCGGCGTACTGCTGCTACTGCTACTGCTGCTGCTGCTGCTACGGCTGTTGCTTTTTGCTCTCACAGCGGTCTTAAGCACGGGAAAATCATCAACCTATAAATAAAAATAATTGTAAGTTTTGTGAGAAGAAAAGAAATTGAAAAATAAAAAAGCATACCTCTTCCATGGTGATCAACTCCACTGCAACTGGGAAAAACGTGGCCAGAACTTCGAGACGCGCACAAGTTGAAACATTTTTCTGGTTGAAAAATTGCTTGCGCATTGTCACAATCAATGCTGAAAACAGCACGATCTTGTTGTCGTGTTCGATACGCGTGTCTTCACGCAATAGAAATTTTCGATCTTTCAATTGCACATCTGACAGCATGTCTGCGAAGGTTCGAATGCTAGTAATAAATTTGTCCGGTTTGGGCACTGGAGCTGCTGGTGGGAAGAGTAATGCGTTTTGACGAGCAATCACATCTTCAACCCTTGCCTGTTCCAACATCTGCAAAAGCATGAAATTTTCGAGTTGTTCCGTCGTGCTCTGGATATCAATAACCACTTCATCAATAGGGCGTTCCTCTTCCATGATATCATCTTCACTGTGAGACATGTTCTTGCTTCGTAAAATATGAACAATATTATAAAATATATTTATTAGTAAATATCTGAAAGAAATGCCTAGATTTATCTTCACGAGACTTGTGTTTTTGTTAAAAAATTCGAAAAATTAATAGATGAGCTTTGTGAACCAACTCCAAACAAAATTAGAAATTCTTAGATTGGCTCTGTCAGTTTGCTGCAAAAAAAAAAAATCTTAGATGAGCTCTGTCTGACAGCCAGCTCCAAAAAAATAAAAATATTTAGATTAGCTCTGTCAGCCTGCTCCGAAAAAATGAAAAATTCTTAGATGAACTCTGCCAGCATGCTCCGAAAAAATGAAAAATTCTTAGATGAGCTGTGTCAACCAGCTCCGAAAAAAAAGAAAAATTCTTTGATGAGCTCTGTCAGCCAGCTCCGAAAAATGTAAAATTCTTAGATGAACACTGTCTGGCAAATCCAAAAAAAAATAAAAATTCTTAGATGAGCTCTGTCAGTCAGCTCCGAAAAAATGGAAAAATCATAGATGATGAGCTCTGTCGGCCAGTTCCGGAAAATGAAAATTCTTAGATGAGCTCTGTCGGCCAGCTCCGAAAAAATGAAAAATTCTTAGATGAGCTTTGTTAGGCAGCTCCAAAAAAAATGAAAATTCTTAGATGAGCTCTGGTAGCTAGCTCCGAAAAAAATGAAAAATTCTTAGATGAGCTCTGTCAACCAGCTCCGAAAAATGAAAAATTCTTAGATGAGCCTTGTAAGCCAGCTTCGAAAAAAATGAAAAATTCTTAGATGAGCTATATGCCTTTAGATGAGCTCTGTCAGCCAGCTCCGAAAAAATGAAAACACATAGATGAGCTCTGTCAGCCAGCTCCGAAAAAAGTGAAAAATTCTTAGATGAGCTCTCACAGCCAAACTGTAAGTAACACAACACACGGAAATCCTATTTGACCCTACAAGTAGAGATTCCAGACTCCACACCTTTAGCACGACATACGGAAATCCTATTTGACCATACAAGTAGAGATTCCAGACATAACACTCACGGAAATCCTATTTGACCGTATAAGTAGAGATTCCAGACTCCACACTGTAACACGACATACCGAAATGCTATTTGACCGTTCTTTTAAAAGTTATCAAAGTTACCAACTCTGTGTGATATCATTGAAAGTATAATAAAAAGAAATGTCAGCCAGCGAATATTTTTGGCCTTGAGATTGCTGGCACCTGTTGTCTTATCCATGATATATTGAAAATAATGACATTTCTTTTCATTTTTCTCTTTATATATTACAATTATGTTTTATATAATT
>Ga0209223_10003029_pt1 | contig 16315 bp, 15 predicted proteins | sample COG_06_FD_184750 | JGI IMG/M metagenome (GOLD analysis project Ga0209223, IMG submission 184750) | Pelagic Microbial community sample from North Sea - COGITO 998_met_06 (SPAdes) (version 2) | ecosystem: Environmental > Aquatic > Marine > Neritic zone/Coastal water | place: Helgoland, sampling...
TTGCTCAGAACCCTGAGTTTATGTCGGCTGTGCCTGATGACATAAAAGAATTGGCAATAGTTTCATCTAGAATAGATCAATAAGTATCCTTAATAAATAATTAACATGGCAACTGCAGAAGCACATATTGACTCACACGCTCATGATGATCACGAGCACAAGGATACATTTATCACAAAATATATATTCTCACAGGATCATAAGACGATCGCTAAGCAATTCCTGATTACAGGAATTATTTGGGCCGTTATTGGTGGTGGAATGTCGGCTATATTCAGAATCCAATTAGGATTTCCTGATGCTGATTTAGGTTGGTTAAAGCCTTTATTGGGAAAATGGATCTCTGCTGAAGGCGCATTAGATCCTGAATTCTACTTAGCACTTGTTACAATGCACGGTACCATTATGGTATTCTTTGTATTAACTGCTGGACTGAGTGGAACATTTTCAAACTTTTTGATTCCATTACAGATTGGTGCTAGAGACATGGCATCCGGCTTTATGAACATGCTTTCTTACTGGTTCTTCTTTTTATCCGGTGTGATCATGTTTATTTCTCTATTCTTGGAGACAGGGCCAGCATCTGGTGGTTGGGTGGTTTATCCACCCTTGAGTGCACTGCCTCAGGCAATGCAAGGTTCAGGCCTTGGTATGACGCTTTGGTTGGTCGCCATGGTTTTCTTTATCGTGTCTTCGCTATTAGGTGGTATCAACTATATCACAACGATAATTAACCTTAGAACAAGAGGATTATCAATGTGGAAATTGCCACTTACTATTTGGGCATTTTTCTTAACAGCAGTCATTGGAGTTTTATCTTTCCCTGTATTATTTGCTGCGGCATTGTTATTGGTGTTTGATAGAAGCTTTGGAACTAGTTTTTACTTATCAGAAATTTATATCGGAGGAGAGGCCTTGCCAAATGTGGGAGGTAGCCCTATTTTATACCAGCATTTATTCTGGTTCTTAGGTCATCCCGAAGTATATATAGTGTTATTACCTGCGTTAGGAATAACCTCAGAAATTATTGCAACAAATTCGAGAAAGCCAATATTTGGATATAAGGCAATGGTAATTTCTATGTTAGGAATTACAGTGTTATCGTTTGTTGTTTGGGCGCACCATATGTTTGTGTCTGGGCTGAACCCTTTCTTGGGGTCAATATTTATGTTCTTGACATTGATTATTGCGATACCATCCGCGGTAAAAGTATTTAATTACCTGACCACTTTGTGGAGAGGTAATATCATATTTACGCCAGCCATGATGTTCTCCATAGCATTGGTTTCAGTGTTCATTTCAGGAGGTATTACGGGAGTTTTCTTAGGAAACTCGGCAATTGATATTCAATTGCATGATACTTATTTTGTGGTGGCTCACTTTCACCTTGTAATGGGAGCGGCATCATTCTTTGGAATGGTCGCGGGTGTATACCATTGGTTCCCAAAGATGTTTGGTAGAATGTTAAATGAGAAATTGGGTTATATCCATTTTTGGTTAACATTTATTGGTGTCTATTTGGTATTCTTCCCAATGCACTATGTCGGCATAGCTGGTTTCCCAAGAAGGTATTATTCATTTACAAATTTTGATTCCTTCAGTGCATTTACTGATTTGAACGCATTTATATCTTATGCAGCTTTAATTACTTTTATAGCTCAGTTTATATTCTTGTTCAACTTCTTCTATAGTATTTTCAGAGGAAGAAAAGCAACTGCCAATCCTTGGAGATCAAATACTTTGGAATGGACTACTCCAATTAATCCTGGTCATGGTAACTGGCCTGGAGAGATACCAGCGGTATACAGGTGGTCATATGACTATAGTAAGCCAGGAGCTAAAGAAGATTTTATTCCTCAAAACGTTCCTTTTTCTCAGACTCCGGAATCTAATTTTCCGCATGAGACAGAAGAAATCGCATTTGAGAAGGACATTGATGAGATAGTAATAGATGAGACTGGTGAGTTCTTTGACAGTAACCATTCCCATTAGGATTAAAATTTGTATTCGGTAGAATGAACACGGGTAATACCACACATATTGGATTCGGATCACTTTTGGCTCAAAAGGTAAAAGTGTATGTTGAATTGGTGAAGATGAGGTTATCACTTTTGGTATCATTCTCTTCGGCTTTCGGCTATACCTTAGCCATGGGTGGGAACGTCAACTGGACACAGCTTGTGATGCTCTTCATTGGTGGCTGGGCAGTTTCAGGTGCTTCTTGTACTATCAATCAAGTATGGGAAGTAAAGTATGACGCTATAATGAAAAGGACTAAGACTCGTCCTTTACCAACGAACCGTATTACTGCTAATGAAGCACTATGGTTTGCAGTGATTTTGGCACTGATCGGAGTGCTAATTTTAATTAAATGGACAAACCCACTTACAACTGGATTGGCAGTTTTATCAATGATACTGTATAGCTTTGTTTATACACCCTTGAAGCGTGTAGGTCCTATTGCTGTTTTTGTTGGTGCCATTCCCGGCGCCTTGCCTCCTTTATTAGGTTGGACAGCGGCTACTGGAGATATCAATCACGCAGCTTTGATAATATTTGGCATTCAATTCGTTTGGCAGTTTCCACACTTTTGGGCTATTGCTTGGGTGGCTGATGAAGATTATAAAAAAGCAGGTTTTAAACTTTTACCAGTTAAAGGAGAAAAGGATTTGAAAACAGCTTTTCAGATAATGACTTATACCTTGTTTTTGATTCCATTAGGTTTACTACCTACTTACTTTGGTATGACTGGAATCACTTCAGGAGTTGTAGCAACAATTTGCGGAGTGCTATTTTTAGCTTCAACTATTAAATTGATGAAAGATCAGTCAAGAAAATCAGCCTTAAGAATAATGTTTGGCTCGTTCTTGTACCTTCCGATCGTTCAGATAGCGTACTTACTTGACATGGTGAAATGATGGCAAAAAAATTACAAATAGCAAGCAACGCACCAGGCAGAACCTTAGCGATGCATCCTCAAAAGTTTGGATTGTGGTTATTCCTTTGTACAGTCATGATGATCTTTGCTGCAATGACTAGTGCACATATTGTACGTCAAGCCGACGGTAACTGGATGGAGTATGACATGCCATCAATGTTATGGGTGACTTCAGGAATAATTATTGTCAGTAGTATTACAATGCACTGGGCTTATTTAGCTGCTAAAAAAGATAATTATGGACAAGTCAAAATTGCCATGGTACTGACTGTTCTTTTGTCAATAGCGTTTATTGTTGGTCAATTTGGAGCTTGGAAAGAATTAGTAGCTGCAGGCGTGTTTTTTGTTGGGAATCCATCAGGATCATTTTTGTATGTTTTTACAGGCCTACATCTATTGCACCTTGTAAGCGGAATATTTTATTTGTTATATATCTTAGTTAAATCTTTACGTCAAAAGATTAATTCTAAAAACATGTTGAACATAGAAATGTGTTCAACTTATTGGCACTTTTTGGGAGGGCTGTGGATATATTTGTTTATCTTTTTATTAATGAACCATTAACTAGAACTTAATTCTATGTCTACGACTGCTACAGCAATCAACGAGTCTAAGAGCGTTTGGGGGGGAGGAAAATCTCCTTTCAAGGCAAGTTATGGTAAACTCATGATGTGGTTTTTCCTCCTCTCTGATGCATTTACCTTTTCTGGACTATTGATCACCTATGCGTTCATCCGATTCAGTGCTTCGGCTTATAAAGGACCAGTGGAAGATTTTACATTCTCTACTGAGTACTGGCCTATTCCTGAAAAAGTTTATGAAGCATTCCCTGGGCTTCACGGTGTTGAAGCACCATTGATGTTTGTAGGGCTTATGACTTTCATCCTTATTCTAAGTAGTGTAACTATGGTTTTGGCTGTAGAAGCAGGACAGAGAATGGATAAAAAGAATGTCGTGAAGTGGATGCTTTGGACAATAATAGGTGGTGTGGCGTTTTTATCATGTCAGGCATGGGAGTGGAATCACTTTATCAATGGTACGGATATAGCAACAATTGGTGATGTCGTAATCAATGGTATGTGGGTCAATAACCATGAAATTTATGGTGCGGGATTAACCTTTAATCAATATGGACCTCCTGCATTTGCGGCATTGTTCTTCTTTATCACCGGATTCCATGGTTTTCACGTTTTCTCAGGTGTTATAATCAATGTTATTACTTTCTTTAATGCAGCCAATGGCATGTATGAGAGGAGAGGTCATTATGAAATGATTGAAAAGGTAGGACTCTACTGGCACTTTGTAGACCTTGTTTGGGTCTTCGTATTTACATTCTTCTACTTGATTTGACCTAAAAGATTTTAAAGACAATGGAACAAGTTTCTAACATAGTAGTACAACCAGCAAGCAAAGAAAAGATCAGAGGAATCTGGAAGGTTGCTTTATACTTAGCGATCATAACTGCAATTGAATATGTATTTGCCTTCACCATGGCAAAAGGGATGTTGCTGAATGTTATTTTCGTTTCGCTTACAATTGTAAAAGCTTTCTTTATTGTAAGTGAGTTCATGCACCTTGGTCATGAAGTAAAGGGATTGATGTATTCAATCATTCTTCCTATGATGTTCATAATATGGTTGATTCAAGCCTTGGTGAATATGGAAGGATCGGCTATAAAAAGTGCCAGAGGTACAGAAGACGCAACGACACCAGCTGCAGCTGTTGAACACGTTGACGATGGTCACTAAAGTATTTTAAGAACTTAAATAAGAATAAGGTTGAGTTATCAATCTGATTTTTTTGTATGAAGTCAAATAAGATTAAACCCATATTTCTAGTATTAATAATATTGTTACCTGCAGTGATTTTTCTTTTCCTGAAATCATTTGGCAGTAATCAATTTGATATCCCAGTTTATTACCAAAGTGGGGTGGTAGATACCCTAGATAATAACTGCGGCAGGAGTACTGCTGTTCCGTATTTGGTTAATACCAAACCAGCATCACAAGTAGTTCATAAGATTTATCATTTTGAAAAAAGCAAAAGCCCAGAATTAGAATTTAGATTACAAGAACTAGAGAGGATTCAAAATGCAATTGGTTCTAATAATGGCGTTTTATTATTCTCATTCTTAAATAATCCGGCAATTAGTAAAAGTGCATTTGATAACCTTGATGATCGCATTAATTATGATCCCTCATTTTGGTCGATTCGACCCGTAAATCCTGCCACTTATGATGTATTTAAAAATTGTGAATTGGTAATGAGCGATATTGACGACAGAGTCGTGTTAGTTGATAATAGGGAACAAATTCGTGGTTATTATGATATTTCTGACAGAGAGGAAACTGATCGATTGATTGTAGAATTGAAAATATTAATTGCGCAGGAAAATGAATTCAGATAAAAAAAATAAGTGGATAATTGGGGTTCTCTCGGTATTGATACCTATTGCAGTGGCAATACTCTTGTTTATGCCTGCAAAGGTAGCAACTGACGCGAATTGGATCTACTTCCTGCCACACCTTATTGGGATGCTTAACACTGCTACAGCATTGGCACTGATTGCTGGCTTAATTTCAATAAAGAAAGGCAAACAAGATTATCATAGGCTGTTCATGTCAATCGCTTTCATTTTAGGAGCTATATTTTTAATTGTTTATATCATATATCATTCCACTGTGGAATCAACTCCTTTTGGTGGTGAAGGAATAATCAGAAGTGTTTACTATTTCATCTTAGTATCCCATATTTTATTATCGGTAGCTGTAGTCCCTTTGGTCTTATCGGCCTTTAATCACGCCTTAAAAGGGAGGTTTAAGAAGCATAAGAAAATTGTAAAATTTACTTTCCCCATTTGGTTATATGTATCTATTTCAGGAGTTATAGTCTATTTAATGATTAGCCCATATTATCAGTTTTAGTGGGTTTTGAATGCTTTGTATTGTAAATTTATAGTCATATGAAAAGAGGACTTTTCAGGATTTATATAATAATAGGGTTCCTTGTTTGTCAGGCATCAATGGCCTTTTCACAATGCGCAATGTGCCGTGGTACCTTAGAATCTCAAGTGAGTGCCGGAGAAACTACATTGGCTGCAAATCTTAATTTGGGAATACTGTATTTGTTTTTTGCACCATATGTCTTGTTAGGTACTCTCGGGTATTTCTGGTACCGTAAAAGCAAAAAGAATGGCAAGCACATCTTTAGGACAAGCCATATTACAAGGTAAGTGTCCACAATGCCGTCAAGGACGGTTATTTAAATCAAAAGCTTATAATCTCAAGAAATTTACCAGAGTACATGAAAACTGTATTCATTGTAATGTTCAATTTGGTAAAGGACCTCGTTTTTTTGAGGGTGCCATGTACATAAGTTATGTATTGAATGTAGGACTATTCCTTACGAGTGCTTTTATAATTCATAACTTCTTCGGTAAGCAGCCAGTTGAGGTATACATGACCGTTATCATTGTGGCAGTAATTTTGCTGTATCCGTTATTATTCAGGTATTCCAGAATAATCTATCTGTATGTCTTTGGAGAAATAAGGTATAACGAGTCAATGGGAACTGATAAAAATAATTAGTACTTTATAACAGTTCTTATTGGTAAAAAGGTTTACGATTTCTTTGTGCTCAAAAGGTTAATAACAAAACATATCTATTTGTTAATCAGTTTGCTGTTGCTTGTGACAGCAGTAGTGATCGATGAATCAATATATTCGGACCAAAAAAGGAAAGTAAACAGTAACGAAACAATTGAAGCAAATTTAGAAGTTCAAATTGATCGTTTTGATGAGCAATTAAATGATGTAGCCGACAAGGCCGTGGTAGATTTGAATCGGATGTTTAACCGATTCGAGGCAAATGAATCCTTCCCCTATTTTATTTTTGTTGACGGAGAGTTGTCCTTTTGGTCTACAAGTAGGTTTGTACCCCGTTACGGACTTGTTGATGGCTCTTACCTCTACAGGTTTGTTAGTATTAAAAGCGGGCAATACTTAATAAGAAGGAAAGTATTTAATAGCGCGTCCAATCAATTGGTTGAGGTTTTCGGTTTCTTACCGCTGACAGCCAACATACCAATAGATGATGCCTTTGAATCCCGAGGGATTAACAAGCGGATTTTTGGCAAGACAAATTTCGTTTTGTTGGACATTCGAAAGCCTGCAGAAAAGCACAACATAGTTTCAAAAGAAGGTATTTTCTTATTTTCAATTGAGGGCCCAGATTTGATGAAGGTTAATTACCCTCAATATCAGGCATTCATTTTTTCTTTGTATTTATTGGTTATAGCGTTTTTTCTAAGGGCGACATTTAAATATGCTCAAAAATTAAAATCAAGTAGAAAGCCAATATCCAGTATTGGGACAATAATAGCAGGCTTAGTGCTATTAAGACTTGTCCTGATACGCTATGAGTACCCTAGAAGCATATTGAATATCCAATTGTTTGATCCGGCTTATTATGCTTCTTCTTGGTGGCAAGCTTCTCTTGGAGACTTGCTAATTAATGAAGTGCTGCTTTTAATAATTGTAGTATATAGCCTTCGGGTTTTACACAAAAATAGCAACCTTGAAAAACCACCTCCAATTCTCCTTTTAGTCCTTGCTACGCTTATTTCCTTGGGCTCCCTTGTTTACCATATTTTAGATTTGCAATCAATTCTTAATAATTCACAATGGACCCTGGATATAGCGAAAGACATTAAAGTGGATTGGATGAAAACGGTCAGTTACTTGGCATTATTCATTAATGGGATAATTTATTTTCTGGTTACTAGAAATGCCTTGAACATCCTAAACAGAGTGAAAAGGAAGTCTCAAGTTTATGCCTTGTTGGGTATTCCACTACTTTTATGCCTGCCTTTGTTCTATTTCTATGGTTCAGTTTGGCTGATGGCTTTCCTGCTTCATTCGCTCTATCTGATGATAATTTTCAAACTGAAATTATCTTTACAAAGCAGCCAGACTAGTTATCAGGCCTTTCTTTATTTTTTTATAACAGCCTTCGTCTTGGCTTTTGTACACACTTATGTTTTGATGGACCATATTAAATACACCGATTTAGGAGATAAAGGTGAATTGGCGACTGAATTATTGGCTGAGAATGATTTGACGGCAGAATATTTACTGAGTGAGGCTAAATCCAAAATCGAGGCTGACATATTGATTCAAGCAAGTATCTCGAACTCATTTTCATCTAAGGATTTAATTAGACAAAAGATCAGGAGGACTTACTTGGGGGATTATTTCGACAAGTTTGACATTGAAGTATTACTCTTCAGTGGCACAGGAAGAGCAATGAATGGAGGAGGTGCCACCCTTGACTATCAAAGTCTATTATCGGCCTATGGTAAAGAGGAATACAAAACAGATTTTGGATCATTATTTTTTGTAAAACAAGAGTTTCCAAAAGCATTTACGCAGTATTATTTATTCAGTGAAATCATGAGATATGATGCGATAAATGGATACATCATTTTGAAATTAGATAGGCAGCAGCGTCTTGGGAACAGTATCCTACCTCAACTTCTTGTTGAAAATAATGATGAAATTTCTAGTGCAATGCAATTTGATTATGCCCTTTATAAAAATGAAAATTTACAGAGCTTCCAAGGAGACTTTAACTATGAAAGAGATTTTTCATTAGCCAATTATGACAAAGAGATTTTGATGAGTAAAGGAGCTTTTCAAAATGGATATCATCATATGGCATTTCAAGGTAAATCCAATGATGAGTATTACATTGTAAGTAGTAAGATGTACCCAAGGAGATTCATTATTACCAATTTTTCTGTTTTCTTTTTGTTTTTGGTAGGCTTGATCATAATGATTTTCTTGGTCAGCGCAGTAATCAATAATTCCCGGCAAAGAGGCGTTGGGATTTCTGCAAAAATCCAACTCTTACTGAACTTTGCTTTTTTTCTACCACTGATCATAGTGAGTATCGTCGTACTTAACATGGTAAATGACACGGTGCAAAGAAATATAGAGACTGGCTATCTGAATAGGGCAGAAAGTGCAGGAAACAATTTGATTACCCCCTTAGAAGAATTTTTGTCTGCTAGGAATGAGAGTAATAATACATTAGAAAACAGAGTGACTGAAATCAGCCAGTATTCACAAGCTGACATTAACCTTTTCAATACAAACGGAAGACTCATTGCATCAAACCAGAGTCTCATTTTTGAAAATCAGATATTAGCACCTTTCGCTAATCCAAGGGCCATGGCTTCCTTAGTAGAAAATGGTAGTAACAAACAACTTTTTAGTGAGTTTCTAGGGAACCTAACATTCGAATCAACTTATTACGCCATAAGGTCTCCATCGGATAATAGTTTAATTGGCGTATTGAGTATGCCATTTTTTGAATCTGAAGGACAACTTCAAAAACAGCAAATTGAGATACTTTCGAATATTCTAAATGCTTTCACTTTTATCTTCATCATTTTTGTTATCCTGTCGTTTTTTGCATCACGAATGCTCACTTATCCTTTTACATTTTTAACGCAGAAGATAAAAGCAACTACTTTCTCAAAATACAACGAGCCTTTGGAATGGGCTGCTGATGATGAAATTGGCTTGATGGTTAAAGCATATAACCGCATGCTAGTAAACCTGGAAAAGTCTAAAAAGGCACTGGCGCTTAGTGAGAAAGAAAGTGCATGGAGAGAAATGGCGCAGCAGGTAGCACATGAGATAAAGAACCCATTAACTCCAATGAAGCTGAAGTTGCAACACTTACAACGGGTGCTTACAACTGGAAAGGAGGCCCTAGGTCAAGAGTATAAAAAACCAATTGAGAGCATACTTCACCAGATTGATACACTAAGTGATATTGCTACTTCGTTTTCTTCTTTTGCGAAAATGCCTGTCCCTTTAAGTGAGAAGTTGGATATCGCAGATACGCTAAAAAAAGCAGTAAGATTATTCAATCGTGAAGAAGTAGAGATTTCATCTAATATCCCGAAGAATCCTGTCTGGATTGAAGGAGATATTAATTTGCTGGGTAGAATTTTTAACAATTTGATTCTTAACGCGCAGCAATCAGTAAATGAGGGAGTTGTTCCTCGTTTGGAAGTCGAATTACAAATAACAAGCACAAAGGCCAGAGTGTCTATTACGGATAATGGAGAGGGAATTTCTGAAGACATTAAAGAGAAGATATTTATTCCTAAATTTAGTACTAAGGTTGAAGGGTCAGGAATTGGTTTAGCAATAGCCAAAAGAGGTGTTGAACATGCAGGAGGCAGCATCTGGTTTGAGTCTCAACTAGGAAATGGCACAACCTTTTATCTCGAGTTTCCACTAATGGACTAATTGTGCTACGTGCCCTAAGTTGCTTTGCATTTTTGCTCTTTATCAATTCTTTGCTTGTTGCACAAGAAGCTCAGGAAAAATGCATTTGGTTAAAAGTGACAACAAAGCCTTTTGTGCTTGATTCTCTCACTTATTACCCGAAAGTATTCGTATCAAACAGCCCACAGGAATTGATATTCCTTTTGACTTTATTTTAGCCACCAACGAAATCACATTTCAGACTAACGGTTCAGATTCAGTCCAAGTCTGCTTCAATACCTTAGCCTATGACTTGCACACCACGCAAGCAAGAAGAACATTAGACATCTATGATTCTGCGGCTCGATTTAAGGATGCTGTTTTATACGAGCAGGACATTAATGTGGCCCAACGTGAAGAACTTTTTAAAACTGAAAACATTACGAAAACTGGCAGTATCACAAGAGGTATTTCCTTTGGAAACCGACAAGATGTATTTGTGAATTCAAGTTTGAACCTTCAAATGGAGGGGAAATTGACCGAGAATGTCAATTTAAAGGCAGTTATTTCAGATACTAACATTCCATTTCAACCAGAAGGGAATACCCAAAACGTCCAAGATTTTGACAATATCTATATTCAGCTGTATAATGATAAATGGTCATTATTAGCAGGTGATGTTGTGTTGCAAAATAAGCCTTCAGAATTTTTGAAATTTTATAAAAACGTACAAGGCGTTCAATTCACAACCAATTATACTTTGAACAATGGCTTTAAGGCAGAAACATCTTTTGCTGGGTCTGTCGCAAAAGGGAGATTTAATTCATCTACCATTGAACCACTAGAAGGTGTCTTAGGTCCTTATAAAGTCAGAGGCCCTAATAATGAACGCTTTATTATAATTATTGCAGCAAGTGAGAAAGTGTTTTTAGACGGAGTTGAGCTTACAAGAGGATTCAGCAATGATTATGTGATTGATTATAACCTCGGGGAAATTACTTTCACCAATAAAATATTGATTACTAAATTTTCAAGAATTAGAGTTGATTTTGAATTTTCAGATCAAAATTACTCTCGATCGATATTTAACGTTAATCACTTTCAGGCTAATAATTCATTGGATTTTTCATTTAACTATTACAGTGAAAAAGATGATCGCAATAGACCATTGGCGTTTAGTTTATCTCAGGAAGATAAGATCGTTTTGAAAAATGCTGGAGATGATTTAGACAATGCCTTCACCTCAAGAACTGATAGTGTAGTCTTTAGCCCTGACATTATTCTGTACAAAAAAACATCTGCAACAGATGATGTTGGACTCATACATGAAATTTTCAAGTACTCTTCAAGCCCAGATAGCGCTTATTTCAATGTTCAGTTTTCTGAAGTAGGGATTGGTAGGGGTAATTACGTTTTGCTCAATACTACCGCCAATGGTAGGATTTATGAATGGATTTCACCTGTCAGTGGACAATTGCAGAGTAATTATGAGCCCATTTCCTTACTCAAAGCTCCCAATCAAAAGAGCATGTTCACTTTAGGTGGAGGCTGGAAAATTAATAAGCATGATGAAGTGAGAGTTGAAACGGCATTTTCTAAAAATAACTTGAACCTTTTCTCAGACTTAGATTCTGATGACGACAAAGGTTATGCATATAAATTTGGCTATAAGAGTGCAAACAGAGATTTGAGCTTTTTGAAGGAATATAAGTTCAATGCTGAAGCGAATTATGAATATAATTCAAAGGACTTTTCTTTCATAGACCGTATCAGGTATATAGAATTTGACAGAGATTGGAGTTATGACCCCAATGACTTTACAGAAACTTTTAGCGAGAACATTGTTAATGCCAATTTGAATCTGACAAAGGATTTTAATAATAAAATTTCGTATGAGTTAGCATATCGTAACAGGGGTGTAGCAGTGAATGGCTATCAGCATAACCTCAATGCTTCCAAAATGATAGGTAAATTCTTGCTTAAAGCTGATATGTTCAATTTGTCAAATGATCAAGTAGGTGTAAGGTCAGACTGGACAAGACTCAATTTAGATTTATCGCTCAATACAAAATGGTTGATTCCGGGCTATCGATTCCGTACCGATAGAAATGAGGTGATCAATAAAACTGATAATAGCATCATTAGTACAGCAATGAACTTCGAGGAGCATAGTTTTTACATTAAAAATGGAAGCACCTTGAAGACGCAATATGGCTTGGATTATCAAATACGTGAAGATAGGCTCCCTTTTAATGGAGAATTAGTCAATAATAATTTGTCGAAAACGTGGAATGCATTTTTAAAAACCCGCATTGAAGAAACACAAGACATTAATCTGATACTTACTTATAGAAACCTGGAACAACTGAATGTACCGGGTAATGATAATAATGATGAAACTTTGATGGGAAGGGTAGATTGGACAGGTAACTTTCTTAATAATGTAGTGCGGTCTGAATTGACATATGCACTCGGAAATAGCAGGGAATTGAGGCGAGAATTCGTTTTTATCCCTGTTCCACTTGGTGAAGGAACCCATACTTGGAGAGATGATAATGCTGATGGAATTCAAGATTTGAATGAATTTTATATTGCCATCAATGCAGATGAAAAGAACTATGCAAAGATATTTGTGCCTTCAGATACTTATGAAGAAGCTTTTAATACAAATATTAGTTATCGATTTAATTTCCGCCCGCCTACAAGTTGGAGCAGTGCTGCAGGCATTCAAAAATTCATCTCTCAGCTTTCAAATACAACAGCCTGGACATTAGATTCAAAAATTACTGATGACGATTTAGGTAAAAGAATGTGGCCTATTAGCAAGGACGTCCTGGACGAAGATATCCTGTCTATGAGAAAAATATTTAGGTCAACTATGTTTTATAACCGGGCCCGTGCTGCTTTCGCTGCAGACGTAGGTATAGTGAATGCAGAGAATAAAGTGTTGCTCCTTAATGGCTTCCAAAATAATAGCAAGAGAGACTTTAAAGTACATGCCAGATGGAATCTTAAAAGGAAATTTAACTTTGACTCACATTTATTGACTCTCGAAAAGGAAGTAGTTCAGACTTTTTGACCTCAAGAAATTTTCTCATTTATAGTTCAACCTACAAACCATCTCTTTCTTGGCAGCCAAATTCTTTTTTCCGATTTACTGGTACCTATTCTGTAAAAGATAAAGCGAACGACTATGAATCCATTTCATCTGAATCGGCCCGTATTAATCAAATATCATTGGATTTTCGTTTTAGCAAGGCATCAAAACGTACCATAAGTGCAAATTTCAATTTTATCAATATTGACTTCATTGGTGATGAAAATACACCAATTGGATACGAGCTTTTGGAAGCGCTTCGTCCAGGTCAGAATTTCAAGTGGAATTTGAATTGGCAACAAAGACTAGGGAATGGGTTACAATTAAACCTCAGGTATGATGGTAGACAGTCTGGAGATAGTAAAATGATTCATGTAGGCAGGCTCCAGATAAGCGCACTCTTCTAAAAAAATCCTTTCATTAATTCTGTTGCTATTATTGGATACTTTCAGTGATCAGTACCAGGTTAAAACGGGTAAGAATAAAAAGCAATTAACTCATCTCGCGAAATTTTCGCATCATATTATTAGCAAAGACAAAGTCATCCAATTCCTGAACACCGGAATGGATGATGTCTTGGTTATTACCTTCCCATAACTTGAGGCTATTACAAATGTAAAGGATGTATTCTCCTATTTCCATGACGGAATTCATATCATGGGTCACAATAATTGTTGTGATTTGAAATTCATCAGTAATTTCTTGGAGCAACCGGTCAATTTGAATTGAAGTTTGAGGATCCAATCCAGAGTTGGGTTCATCACAAAACAAGTATTTGGAATTGTTCACAATCGCGCGCGCAATCCCTACTCTTTTCTGCATTCCACCACTTATCTCGGAAGGCATTTTCTTATTTGTATTCTCAAGTTGAACTCTTTTCAGGCAGAAATTAACTCGGTCCATCTTTTCCTCTTCGGACATTTTTGTGAGAATATCTAAGGGGAATTTAATATTCTCTTCAACATTTTTAGAATCAAATAATGCTCCTCCTTGAAAAAGCATGCCGATTTCTCTTCTAATATCTGTAACGGTATCTCTATTGCCATTAATGAAATCACGTCCGCCATAAAGGATCGTGCCAGACTCTGGTTTTAATAGGCCCACCATATTTTTCAAAAGGACACTCTTTCCTGATCCACTAGCGCCAATTATTAAATTGGTTTTACCAGGTTCAAATTTTGCGCTGATGTCTTTTATTACTGTCCTATCATCAAACGACTTGCTAATATTTGAAATTTCAATCATTAGTTAAGTAGTAATTTGGCTAGAATAAAATCACTTAATAATATCGCAATACAACTTATGGTAACAGCTTTTGTGCTTGCTTGCCCAACTTCCAGTGCTCCTCCTTTAGTATAGTAGCCCATATAAGAGGAAATCGATGAAATTGCAAAAGCAAAAACGACGGACTTAATAAGCGCAAAGCTAACAATGAACGGGTTAAACGTTGTTTTTAATCCTTGCACAAAATCTGCAGGACTCACAACGGTTGTAAATTCAGCTGCTAGATAACCGCCAGTAATACCCAGAAATGCAGCGAATATTACGAGAATTGGATAGGTAATGACACTTGCTAATATTTTTGGAAGTACTAAATAAGAGACAGAATTGATACCCATAACTTCAAGCGCATCAATCTGTTCTGTAATTCTCATGGTACCTAAATTGCCAGCAATACTAGACCCTATCTTTCCAGCAAAAACGATTGCAGTAATGGTAGGTGCAAGTTCTGCAATTGTAGTTTCCCGAACGATCAAACCAATGACAGATTTAGGGATAAGTGGACTAACAATGTTATATGCCGTTTGTAGGGTAGTGACCGCGCCGATAAATATAGATGTAATCGTTACCAGTAATAGAGAATTCCATCCAATATAGACGCATTCGTCAAGGGTAAGTCTTACATATGTTCTAAAAGACTCGGGCTTTCGGAATAAGGCACTCAAAAAAAGAATGTATTGACCAATTCTGCGCATGTATATATTTTACTTCAATAACCGCTGATTTTGATTGCAGTGATTGTTTATATTGCGTTAAAGTAACAAAACTTGATTGAAAATATTCCTTCCTTTTCAGATAAAAGAGAAGTAATATCAATTCTTCTTAACGTGTAAATTCTAAAATATTACCATTCAATGAATAAGCTTGCTGTAATCACCGGAGGAACAAAGGGAATTGGCAAAGCAACAGTGCTGAAATTTCTGTCCCAAGGATTTGATGTAATTAGTTGTTCAAGAAATTTGACAGAATTAGAAAACCTTTCTAATGAATTTACTTCCAATTTCTCTGGTCAAAAGTTCTTTTATCTACAAGCTGATTTATCTAATAAATCGGACATAGCTCAATTCATAAAATTCATTAAGGATATTGGTAGGCCAATTGATGTTTTGGTCAATAATGCAGGCCTGTTTATTCCAGGTACTGTTCATAGCGAAGATGATGGCAATCTAGAATTGATGATCGAAACAAATTTGTACAGTGCCTATTATTTAACTAGGGGACTTATCGAATCCATGAAAACTAAGAAGTCTGGTCATATTTTCACCATGGGTTCTGTTGCCAGTATTCAAGCCTACGAAAATGGCGGGAGCTATTCAGTTTCAAAATTTGCCTTGCTTGGTTTCACAAAGGCCTTGAGAGAAGAAATGAAGCCATTTGGAATTAAAGTGACTTCTGTATTACCAGGTGCGACATTGACTGCGAGCTGGGAAGGGGTTGACTTGCCCTCATCACGATTTATTAAAGCAGGCGATATTGCGAGTACAATTTATGGCGCGTATACTTTATCAGACAGTGCCGTTGTAGAGGAAATTTTAGTGCGGCCACAGTTAGGAGACATTTAAGTTGTTTTCATTCTATTAGTGAGATCTATCGTATAGCCTTCTAGGTAATTTATATATAGAGTGAAACCAATGATAATCTTCAAAATAAAATTTAACGCCTTTAGCTCTCAAGGAAGATTGAAAATCGCTAAAATTTTTATTCTCAACATTAAAAGCA
>Ga0209223_10003044_pt1 | contig 16245 bp, 15 predicted proteins | sample COG_06_FD_184750 | JGI IMG/M metagenome (GOLD analysis project Ga0209223, IMG submission 184750) | Pelagic Microbial community sample from North Sea - COGITO 998_met_06 (SPAdes) (version 2) | ecosystem: Environmental > Aquatic > Marine > Neritic zone/Coastal water | place: Helgoland, sampling...
CTGCCGCTGGTCGAGGGGCCGCCGCTCCGAGATCAGTGGCTGCTGCGGGATTGCCTGTGCCAGCTGTTGGCCCACGAGCCATATCCAGTAACTCCTGACCCTTGGCGACACCTTTGTAAACTTCCGCAGAATCATTCACCAAATTGAACATTTGCGACCCACCAGCTGCTCTGTTGTCTTCCACTCTGATATTATTATCAAACTCAGTAACCGCTTCGTCACGAACTTCTTGCTTTTGAGCACGGCTTTTAGCTTGTGCATCTGGCCCACCAAAAAACGACTTTGCTTCTTCCCCAAAATTCTCAAGCATCCCTTGGATGCTAGCGGGTTCCCCCTGTTTGATGCTATTCCGTTCTAATTCCTCTTTGAGTTGCTGTAGCAATGTTTTTGGTTTTCGTGGAGTGGCCATATGTAACTTATAGGTTCAAGTTAAGATTGAGTATATACATTGTGCTTTCAAACTCAAGGGTAAATTCAAGGTAAGCAAGCCGCATCATTCTGTAGTGCTGCCTTGAGATGCTTCATGGATTTAGGTGGTCTGCGGTAGGATTGATTAGGGTCTACAATCTTAGGCTCCATTGCTATCAGCCCGTGCCTCTGCCTTGCACAGTCAAGGGCAAGGAAGGCAGCGTCAGCCAAGTCAGGGCTGCGTCCAATCCGCTGTTTGAACTCTGGTTTGGATTCAATCCGCACCTTGAGTGAGCCAGTCTTAACCAGCTCGTAGTTACGCCCAACAATCTCCTGAGCTAGGTCACTGTCCAGCCCGAAGAACTGGCGTGTTCTCATGAGCTCCTTACCCACAAACCACAGCTCAGACACCCTGTTGGTATATAGTTCTATACCAGTGAGTTGGCTATTTACTGAGACTCGCTTATCAGAAGGCTTACCACCAAAGGTAACACGTAGGAACCGAGGAGACCACTCGCCAGCCAGCACGTCACAGAATGAGGAGCCAGCACCAGTTGCATCCACCGCTAGATCGTCTGGGGCTACGCCTTCCTTCTCACAGATCTTCTTGATCTGCTGGACTATCTGGTATGAGCGCGGCACTGCCTTGTTGGTAGCATCATCATTCAGCTGGAAGCTCTTGCCCAGCTCAAACACATACTGCCCAGTATCATCTGTGCCTACGTAGCCTGTATATAGAATGGTTCTATCACCACCGTTGGTAAAGGCTGGGTCAAGCCCAGCTACCTTGACTGGTGGTGCCCCCCAATTTACTTTGTGCATACATCCACTCTTGGTGATCTCGGTCTCGGAGTAGATGCCACAGTCCTCATCACTATCAAAGAACACGGCTCGCACCATTCGCATGTAGCCTCGTGAGGATGTTCCTAGTAGCTCACGCTTCTCCGCGATCTGGTCAGCACGTGGTAGGTATGGGTAGATTGTCTCACCAGCTAGGATGTTGGGGCTGCGCTCACCATCTAGTCTGATATACCTGCCGCCCCACTTGGTGCGCCAGCCATCATCGACGTTGGTATCTACTGAGTCCCAGCCGTCTTCAGGCTCAGACCACACACCGAAGGCATCGAACTTAGAACTAGGGTTGGACATCCCAATCATCCTGAACTCTGGGTTAGCAGACAGGTTGGTCAGGCCAGCGTGAACTACAGCCTCGGAGATCTCCGACAGCTCGTCTCCAATGACAATCACCCTCTTGTTCTTAATACCAATGAACTTACCCACGGCCTCACGGGTTCGTGACTTCTCCGCTGCAATGAGTGACAGGCCAGACTTCTCCAGCAAGGTGCCGTGCTCATTGACGTAAGCGACGTTACCAATTGAATCCCGAATCCTGAAAGGCATATCATCTATCACTGCCAGTAACGTGATGATTGAACCCCAAATCCTTTTTCGTGCTTCACGCAACGTGGTTGAAGTAATCAGGACTAAGGTATCCTTTGGCTGGGACAAGCAGTTAACGATGGCATAGGCTGCCATGGTGTGGGACTTGGATGAGGATGCAGCACCACCCACAGCGAGGAACTTATTCTCAAGGCAGCTGCGGATGATCAGCTTAGCCCATGGGTTCTGCTCCATCAGGGGTTCAGGGATATCTGGTCTGTTCCAGAGGATGTCACAGATACGCCAGAAGTAATACTCCTTCGCCAACATCAGTTCGTGGTTGGCAAATCCAAACAGCAGGGCAGTTAGTAAGCTGGTCGGTGGGATAGTTAGCCCACCCACGTCCATGTCTGTTGACGACGGCTTGATGTATGGCTCGTATTTTCTGTCTAATTTAACATCCATTAAAGATTGAATACATTGTAAATACCAACTATACTCCAACCCATGGCGAAGGACAACCCTGAAGACAATAAAAATAAAGGCCCAGAACCATTGCCTTTACACCATAAAAAGGTAAAGAATCCATTTGGCAAGAAGGGTAAGAAGCAGCGGCTCTTCCTCAAAGCCATGGGAATGTATGAGCAGCAGTATACCTTTGCTGCCATTGCCAAGGAGTGCGGTGTCCATGTCTCCACTTTGCGGAGATGGTTCAGGGACGCGGGTGCACCACCGAAGAAGAGCAAGTGGGAAGAGAACCCAACACCTTGGATTGATCCGAATGCACCAAAGCCAGAGTCTATCTTCGATGGCACCGAGGCACACAAGACACCAGACTCTTTAAAGAATGCCGCAGAGCGGGCGCACGTCCAAGAGAAGGGCAGGATCAATGAGATCGCTGCCGCGCAGGCCAGCCCCGCTGAGCAATACCAGAGCTACATGGCGTCCAATGCGGTCAAGCTAATGCGTGATGGACTGAAGGGCATGAGGCCACCGTCCAACGTAAGGGAGATGGAAGTGCTAGACAAGATAGCCCGTCGGCACTTCGGCCTCGACGAGAAACAGAGTGGTGGCGTTGGCACCCTCAGTATCGACATAAACATTCTAAACGATGCAGCTGCGGCCTCAAGGAAGAGGCCCACCAAAGTTGTGGACATAGACCCAAATCCAAAAGACTAATGAAATTTTTCTCAAAGCGGACGCACGAGCCGAACCCTTTCGTAATCATGGGCAGCATACGCTCGAACCTAGATTATTTTTACTCGGCCCAGCAAGTCAAAGGTGACTTTGTCAGGGTCATACCATCGACATGGAAAGAGATATCTTTCCTACAGGGACTTGATAAAGGCTTTAATCTATTTGCCCCATGGCAGGGAGACGGTGTCTTGGTTAAGGCTGATTTCCTACCAGCTGTCTATGATCATCGGGATCGATAATGGGGCTTGCTCTGGTGCAGCAGTTGCGATCAGCAGCTGGGATGGTGCAGTGATAGGATACACACGATTGCCCAGCCACAAGGTTGGCAAGAAAACCGAACTTGATATGATCAGGTTTCGTGATTGGGTGCTCGACTTCAAGCTGCCACCCGTGAACATTGTTATTGAGGAGCCACTACACCACGCGCCTTCATCTCAATCCATGAGATCTATGGCAATGTGCTACGGACAGCTCATCGGTTTGTGCACTGGTATGGCGTGGCCTTGGGAAGGTCTGCCAGTAAGGGAGTGGCAGAGGGACATGCTTGGAAAGTTCCCGAAGGGAATGTCTAAAAAATATGCGTTGGCAAAGGCCAAAGAACTAGCACCAGAGGAACAGTGGTTTGCTACGGCTCGATCACAAAAACCACACGACGGGATTGTGGATGCATACCTCATGGCAACGAGGGAATATGAGCAGAACTACAAAAATTAAAAATAGTGTCGATTTTATTTGACTGGTTAGTTGGTGGATGATATGTGTGGGGCACAATAAATCAGAAACCATGAAGCCAGCAAATGAAATCACTATTCCCGAAGCAAGAAGACGCGCATAAATTTTTCACTATCACCCAGCGGGAAGGGCACAACACACTAGACACCAGCGATGCTGGAACTGGGAAGACTGTAGTCGCCGCTGCGTTAGCAAAATCATTAGGACACCCTGTCGTTGTCCTGTGCCCGAAGCAAGTCATACCATCGTGGGAGCGAGAGCTCAAGGAGATGGGTGTGGAACCACTATTCGTTCTCAACTATGAGAAGATCCGAGGCGGTCGCACCAAGTGGATGACCAAGCGAGGCAAGAACCTCATGAGGTGGATTCTACCCATGGGCACACTAGTGCTGGTGGATGAGATTCATAAGTGCAAAGGGCCCTACACCCAGAACGCTCAAATGATACTATCACTAGTTAACCAAGGATATCAGATCCATGGTATGTCAGCCACAGCTGCCGAAGACCCTACCGAGATGCGGGCTATAGGTTACATGTTGGGGTTACATAATCTCAACAAGTCACAAGCACCACTCAGGTCATGGTTCGGCTGGATGAAGCACTACGGTTGTGAACAAGATTTCTGGAATCAGTGGAGACTGGTCAAGAAGAGCAAACTTAAAGAGCTCAGGACGGCCATGTATGGCATCAGCACTGACCGACTGTCCGTGGATGACCTACCTGACGCCTTTAAAGAGAACCGTATCTTCGTTGAGCCAATCCAATTTAAAAATCTTGCCAAGATCAAGAAGGCATACAAGGACTTGGGTCTCACACCAGAGATACTGGAGCAGTATATCGAGCACGGCACCGTCGAGAACAGTGAGCACGTGATCGTTAACATCATACGTGCACGCCAGTTAGCTGAGTCATTGAAAGTCCCAGACCTAGTGGAGATGGCAGAAGACCTCATGCTTGAGGGTCTGTCAGTAGTGATCTTTGTCAGCTTTAAGGAAACAGTTCAAGCTCTCTGCGAGAAGCTATGCTGTGACCGCATTGAAGGCGGACAGAAGTCCGACCGCCAGCAGGTCATCGATGACTTCCGAGATGACAAGACCACATGCGTTGTTGTCAATACGGCAGCAGGTGGAACAGGCATCTCACTCCATGACGTAAATGGCGACCGACCACGTGTTAGTCTTATAAGTCCCCAGTTTTCCGCCAAGGATCATGTCCAAGTTCTAGGACGTATCCATCGCAATGGCATGAAGTCAGACGCACTTCAGAAGATTCTTGTCGCAAGTGGCAGCGTAGAGGAGGCAGTAATGTCTTCGATGCAACGCCGCCTCGACAACCTCGCAATAATGCAAAACCAAAACCAAAAAAACAAAACAACACCATGAGTGAAGAAGTAAAAAGCACAGAAAACATCGACTCAGTATTGAGCAGCCCGTTTGTTCAAGAACTACTGACGTTCGTATCCGCCCTACGTTCCGCATTGGGAGACGAAAAAGGAGAACTCGAAAACTCCGAACTCGTAGCTCGCGCTAAGGCAGCATACAAAGGGTAATGTCTGCACAGCAGCCACATGCTGATCGCGGTCACGCGGAGTTCAGCCCGTCTTCTCTGAAGTATGTGGCTGGCTGCGCGGCCTACCATGGCAAGGATGGCTCATCTCCAGCCGCCGAAATGGGTACACGTATCCACGAGGCGCTGGAGGTGCGTGATCCAGCAGCACTACACAACGAGGAGGAGCTCGATCTCTATAACCGCTGTGCGGCTATGGAGGACGAGTACCTTGCTGAGGCGTTCCCGCCAGATGAGGAGCGCACTGAGTTCTACGAAGTTCAAGTTGATGTGGATCTGGGTGAAACCCAAACCTATGGCACCTGTGACCGTCTGAGTATATCATCAGATGGTAAGTTCGGCATTCTCGCTGACTACAAGACAGGTATCAGCACGATTGATAAGCCCCATGAGAACATGCAAGCGATTGCATATACTATTGGGGTGTTCCAAAAGTTCCCTGATTTAGAGACCATCATGTTTGCATTCTATGTCCCTCAACGAGGTTCATTACCGTTACTAGGTTCCTTTACCAGAACTGAACTACCTGACCTTATCGAGGTTCTCGGTAACGTCATTAAGGAAGGTGAACGTGTCCGTCCCATGTGGGGTGGTGGTCAATGCCCACCAGCTGGTGAGTGTAACCCTACCCAGAATTGTAGGTTCTGCCGTCACGAAGATCGTTGCCCCGCTTTAGGTGGTCTCGTTCTGGATGTGGCTTCTAATTTACAACGCAAGGACTTCACGAACATTGACATCGAAGCCGTTGATGATCCAGCATCCATTGAGGAACTCTGGAACATCTCCAAGATCGTAGAAGCATGGGCCAAACGCCTACGCGCACGAGCTATGGATATGGCACAGGATGGGGCTGAGTTCCCATCCCTTCGACTCTCCTCCATGGGAGCACCGACCAAGGTCGTAGACAACCACAAGTTCATTGAGATCGCCACCGACATGGGGGTTGATACTGATGAGCTTTTAGATATTGCCACGTTCGCAGTAACCAAGACAGCTAAGCTTGTTGGAGATACCGCAGACAAAGGCGAGAAAGGACAAAAGTCCTCAGAATTTCTGGACGCTTGCAAAGATGCAGGTGCCCTTGAAAAACAAAAGGAGAGATTTACTCTCCGCTAAACCAAGAAAACAACAAACCATATAATACAATGCCACAAGCAACCGAAGAAATTGAACCAGCAACAACAACAGCTGTAAGTGCTGTCGGACATCCACTTAAAATTGATGCCGAGGATATTGATATCCCACGACTTAATGTCGTGCAGAAAATGTCCACAGGAGATTTTGAACACGGTAGCCTTATCCTTGATAAGGCCCATGAAATTCTCCCAAGAGAAACAAAAGGACAATGCATCATCCTTGGTGCAATCAAGAAATGGAAAGAGGACATCGACTTCGATTCGGATGAGATGCCCATAATTGTAGAAACTAAGGAAAAGATGGAGATCCTTAAGAGGGAGTCCGACTATGACATCCTAGAGTTCGCTGAGATCATCCTCATGTTTGCCCAACCTGAGGGTAATGAAGACGACGACGCATTCCCGTTTCCTATTGGTGACACAAACTACTGCATGGGAAAGATCTACGTTCAGAAGGACGCATATCGTAAGACCTACAAAGCTCTTATGACATTTGCAGCCTTCAACCAAGGTCTCCCCCTGAACAGCAGACTCTGGAACTTTGAGTCCCAGATCATGAGTAAGGGTAAATACTCATGGTATGTGCCAACACTGAGCGTGACTAAAGAACACGTTCCTGAGGCAGTCGCCGACTTCGCAAACGCATTCCACATCTAAGAATATGACTGATAAAGAAAAAACAACAACAACAACAACCACAACAACTTCTACCCCTAAGCCAAAAGCCAAGGAGTCGAAGCATGTAGAGTTTCTTACCAATGAGCTTGCTCAGGTAGAAGCACGTCTTTCGAGCGCAGCCGCACAGCTGCTTCATTCGCAAGACCAAGTGGATAACCTTTCAGTGCTTCGTGAAGCTCTGCAAGGTAAGCTCAAGCAGATTCGATAGCATGAGTGCCCACTTAGACGTGATCACTGAGGAGATCGCCACAGCAAACCAAATGCTCACAGAGCTGGATGATAATATCAAACAGCTACAAGCCCATTACGCTCGCACGGTCGTCATCATTGACGCCTTCGAGCAAGCCAAGGGGATCCTTGACCTTCAAGAAGAGCTTGCACTAGAGGAGTAATCCCTAGTTTAACAAACCATAGCCCACACCCCTATAACGTCATAGGGGTGTGGGTAATTTTACGCCAAAATACAATCACGGCACACCCAAAAATGAATAATAAAATTACTTACGCGCTAGATTTTGAGACCTTTTACAGCAACGACTGTAGCATCAGAACACTCGGCCCCTTGGGCTACTTCTCACACCACGAATTTGATGCCTACATGGTCTCTGTGGTTGGAGATAATGGATATGAATTTGTAGGACACCCTTCGGAATTTGACTGGGGCTTACTGGCAGACAACATCGTGTTGTCCCACAATGCCTCCTTTGATCAGACACTATACAAGTATGGAATTTCACATAACTGGTGGCCAACTTGTGAAATTTTTGCGTGGCATTGCACGGCTGATTTAGCCGCCTACTGTGGGCTGCCACGAAACCTAGCAGGTTCCGCTGAGAAAGCTCTAGGGATTAAGCCAGACAAGTCCACACGCGACAACATGAAGGGGAAGCGATGGGAGGATATGACACCCGAGTTCCAGAAGGAGGTGTCAGAGTATGCCCTAGTGGACTCAAGGCTCTGCCTACAGCTTTGGCAAGCCAAAGGTGACAGCTGGCCTGAGCATGAGCGGGAGATCAGCAGGGTGAATCGAGAGGCACTACAGAGGGGTATACCAATTGATCTTGAAGAACTGAAGTTAGCTCAAGAGAGAGTAAAGAAATACCTGTTCGATGCAGAATCAAACATCCCATGGCTGGGTGAGAAGCCAACCCTGTCACGTAAAGCCTTTAATGAGGAGTGCCGTAACATGGGTATTGAACCACCAGCCTCCCTCGCCAAGACCAACGCTGAGGCACAGGATTGGATCAGGGAGCATGGTGTGAAATATAAATGGATCCAAGCAGTCAGCGAGTGGCGTAGGATCAACTCCCTACTCAAGAAGCTGGAGGCGATCGATAATGCCACCATGCCTGATGGGCGATACTACGGGAACATCATGTATTTTGGGGCGCACACTGGCCGCTTCTCTGGTGGTGGCGGTAACTTTAACCTTCAGAATTTACCGCGTAAGGAAATGTTTGGGGCTGACCTCCGTAAGCTGATTGCTGCACCCAATGGTAAGAAGCTTGTAGTTGTTGACCTGTCGCAAATTGAGGTTCGCACGTTACTGTGGCTTGCTAAGGACTGGGATATGTTAAGTGTCGTAGAAAAGTCAGCAGATATATACGAGGCATTTGCTATATCATTTGGCATGTGGGAGGCGGAGAAAGGCGCACTACGCGATAATGATCCTGACACAAGGAACTTGGTGAAGGCAATTGTGCTGGGTGCAGGGTTTATGGCTGGGCCTAAGGCGTTTTCAGCAACTTATGGTTACAGTGAAGAGGATTCAAAAGCTGCTATTGATCTCTACCGAGGCAAGATGACGAAGGTGGTTGAACTCTGGAAGACCTTAAAAGAAGATCTGAGCAATAACACTATGATGGCGGAGCACAATGCTAAACGGATAGCTCACACCGCTGAGCTACCCCTCCGAAAAATAAACTACGGGCTGATCCAACATGTCAAGAAAGGGAGACACGGTTTTCCAGAATGGATCGCCACTATTGTGAAGCACTCCAAGGACGTGCACGTGCGTCTGTGGCAGGGGTTGATAACAGAGAACTTAGCCCAAGCATTAGCGAGGGATATCTTCGCTGACATCCTAGTGAGGCTAGATGCGGCTGGATACAAATTGCTGTTTCACGTCCACGACGAAGTTATTTTAGAGGTGGAGGCCGAAAAGGCTTCCGAGGCGCTGGAAGATGTGATAAAAATAATGTCGGAGCCGCCGCCGTGGATACCAGATATTCCACTGTCCGCCGAGGGGTCTGTATTAACACACTACGAGAAGTAAGAAGATGAAGTATTTTTATATTGAAAACCTACGCAGTGATGATGCCACCATCACATCTGACTTATCCCAGATCAGTTCACCAACCCCAACCCACGCATCCAAACAAGCCCACAGAACATGGGCGGCTGACCCATCGACGCAACACGTATTCTTTAATACGGTGGAGGGTGATGTCCCACGCGAGCGTGTTAGTGTGAACAACCCACCACGCCTTATCTACGGTGTGGTAGGTGACTATGATGCCGCAGTGGATTGGGGTAAAGTCAAGGACACGCTTGGTAAACAAGCTCACCCACCTACATGGATCTCAAAAACCTATAGTGGTTACATGCGAGTAGTGTGGGAGTTCGAGACTGTGGTGCCAACTGATGATGCCTTGTTCCCACCCTTCATGAAGCAGATGTCTTCGATGCTTGGGTTAGCTAAGCTACACGCTGGCTTCGACGCAACATCCATGAAGGCAAGCCAATACTTCGACCTCGGTGAGAACTGGGAGAAGCTAGGGCCACAGCTACCAAAGTCAGTTACGCAGACAGCCGCTATCAAAGCAGCCTCAACTAAGGCTCCACAATCAGGAGACGTAGCAATCCCCATTGCAGTAGTCGCAGCAAAGGTTGAAGAGCTGTTTCCAAACCGTTGGACAAACCCATTTGAGATTGGCCAACGAGGCCCACTCTTCTGGATCAATGACGGTATCGAGCGTGATGGTTGTCAGGTGGTGGACGATGGTATTGTCTGTTACTCAGACCGTGCTGGTAAAGCCTTCGTGACTTGGTCGGAGATCCTTGGCAGTGCGTTCGTTAAGGACTTCGAGCAACAGAAAGTTGGCGGACTCCTCGATGACTACTGGTATAATGGCAGGAGTTATTACAAGATGAACTACGGTCAAGCTGTGCCCATTGAGACTCGGCAGTTGGCACTCGAATTAAAGCAAGCTGGTTTCTCAGCCAAGGCTCGTAAGGGTAAGAACACATCTGAGATCGAAGAGGCTATCTTGGCAATTAGTAATACCAACCGTGTGAATGATATTGCTCCAGTGATCTTCTCCAATGAGAGAATTGTGAACTTCAACTCCAACCGTATCCTGAACACTTCTTGTCTGCACCCTATTCATGCTGATGGCAATGGCGATATTTCTAAGTGGCCCTTCATTCATGAGTGGCTGCACCAGCTGTTTGCTAATACCGAAGGGCACCCACCAACAGTGCACTACTTCTTTGCATGGCTGAAGAGGTTCTACGGAGCGGTTATCACCAAAACCTTAACCCAAGGTCAGGCATTACTATTAGTGGGGCCAACCAACAAGGGGAAGTCATTGCTATCAAACAAAGTCATCGCCGCGCTAGTCGGTGGTTACTCTGATGCGAGTGAATACCTCAGCGGGGTTAGCCAGTTCAACAGAGACCTTGCCCGTGTTGCAGCATGGGTGGTGGATGATACAACTTCAGCAGCGTCCTTTCAGGATCAGCTCAAAGCCACCGAGCTAATCAAGCGAGCTGTAGCAAACCCACGTATGGAATACCAAGCTAAGTATGCTGACCAGATGTCGGTGCCATGGTCTGGCAGGGTGATCATGTCGCTCAACGAAGACGCCAACAGCCTGTCTGTGATACCTGCATTAGATTCATCGAACCGTGACAAGATCATGGCCATACGTATCTCGAATACAGCAACCAGCAGCTTCCCACCTAATGACCAACTGGAGGCTATCATTGATGACGAGCTACCATACTTCGCTAAGTGGCTTGAAGAATACGACCCACCAGATGAGGTCATGACTGGGCAGGCTCGCTTCGGTGTGTATAGCTTTATTGATGAGCATATAGCTGATGCAGCCTATGACAACTCAAGCCGCAGTAGTGTGGCTGAGCTGGTTGACTGGTTCGCAAAGCAGGCCAGACATCAGACAGACGACAAGGAATGGCGCGGCACACTCACTGAGTTCCTCATTCACACGATGGGATTCAACGATGGCCGCACAGTGGGCCGAAGCAATAACCCAGAGTTCGTTCGGCGTGGCATGTGCACGATGGAGGAAACAACCAAGTCCAACCCCAGTGTCAGACCAGTCAGGTCAGAAGGGCGCGGCGGCGGTAAGATCTGGGTGGTTAATCTCGAAGAGAGATTTGATATCGAGAAGGTTGGGCAGCCAGTTCCTACATCAAGTTTGGTACCGACATAGCACCTGCACCCGCTGGTTGGAACTTCACTGTGGGTCGAGCAGACCCACGGTGAGCATCCATCTCTTCTTCAAGAAGGAGACGGCACACACCCCAGTGGTAGTTCGCACGCTCGACATCAGCATTGTCCTCGGCAATGAACCCAAGCAGACCATGTTTGATCGCGTTAAGGTTACCAAGGTGTACGATATCCTGTACGGATTGAAGAGGTGTGAAGTTCCTTTTCATCAAAAGACGTACGCTTTTGGCCACATTACGTGGATTAGAGAGCCTGAGACGGCGATAGCGGGCAACTTGATTGCCCTCTCCCCGCGCTAAGGTCAGTATGACCCCGCTACTCCAGTCCTCAGAGTCAGCTGCGAAGTCCACTGTGCCCACGTCATCGGTGTCAACAGCCACAATCTTTACATCGAATGGCACACTCTCAAATACGATGGACGTAATCCGAGTAGCATCTGAGTTAGCTCCTACCATGGCAACAGACTCGTCGAGCTGGAAGATCTCTGCACCCAGTTCCCCGTCGGGGTTGAGGTAGCTCACGATCACACGACCGCAGTCTGGAACGGTGGCGCCCTCCTTAAGTGGTCTGGCGTAGAGCTTGTATTGCTTTGAACGGTCAAGGTCAATAATCGATGGGGCGTAGCCATCATCAACTACCCCATAACGAGGGTCTGGCCCGTCACCAGATGAGCTCGATCCTGAACCCGTGATCCTGTAATCATGCCACAGGGATCTGATTTGGGTGGTGCTGTCATCAATGGTCGCTGCCATGAGGGATTCAGCACCGTCAGGCAGTGAGAAGTATTCATGGTCTGTGACAATGGTGTCCTCATAGACCAAATCACGCCAGTAGCCCATACTATAGATCCTCGGCAGCACCATATTAAGGCTGGTAATGAAGTCAAAATCGGGGCGAACGTAGTCATTTAGAGACTGGTTAATGGCTGATAAGGTCAGAGCGGGCATAGGATTAATGGTAGCAGATTAAGGAATCAGGGTCAAGGATAGGTGTAGAAGTTAATGTTTGTTTTCATTATTCAGGAAAGCGGTAGAAGGTCACGCCAGTGATTCTCGGAAGGGCAGTGCCGCTACCTTGCACTTCATAAAAATATTCGTAAAAAACCTTTCCATCTATAGTTACTGTGCCAATAGCATTACCGTTGTTGTGCATTGATATGAAATAATAAGCATCAACAATCGCGCCAGCAGCATCATAATAAACCGAGAAAGATTCTCCTCCTGAGAAATAATCATTTAAAAATATATATCTTGTCTCGCCTGCTGATCCCTCTGTTTCTGGTGGGTTTGTATATTTGTTAGATGATCTTAAAATCCTGTATAAAATTCCTGGGTTAAAGCCAGCGTATATTTTATAAAAATAGTAATCCAAAAAAAAGGGTGGTGTGCCAAAAAAATTACCAGATTCGTTAATCCCGCCTCCTCCCCCACCGCATAATCTTTCTCTAGGTTTTTCAGAATGTATTGGTGATCCTAGAGATATGTTTAATCCAAAGGTTGTAAAGGTAAATGGTGCGGGTGAAAAGGAAACTTCGTGGACCATGTAAGTCAAATTAGCCGCATACTCCAAATCACAAAAAGAATAGTTCGGCCCATACTGAGCTATAAGGTCGTCTTCGGTGATCTCTGGAATGCAATACCGAAATCCATTATAAACCCCAAGGAAACTGAATTGGTCTTTTGTTCGTGATAATAGTTCACCAGCCATTAGATCGAAATGATTACTTGTTTTACTACGCCGCTGTCACAAACCCCCGCTATGGCTAAGTTGTTAGGGCAATAAGTGAAAGCAGTCCACTCCCCAGCAGAGTTGATGTTGATGGCTGAAACTAGCTTATAAAAACCAAAGCCCTCGGTAAAAGAACCATTCGGCTGTGCATCATAATCCAATGACCCACCCTTCCCATTAACACGATTCTCAAACCCATCAAATGGGGGTGGTAGGTTTGAATAACTACTGTCGGTGTTGCTGTAGGTTACAAGGTCACCGTTGCCATTAGGGTCAGCAAGAGCCAAGATTTTATATTGATTGAAAACCGTGATATCAACATTTGGAACGATTGTCCCACTCCTAGAATCTTCACTCACGTTCATGGCGACTGTTTTGTAAAGTGTGCCTGCAAATGGAATCCTTACATTGTATATCACTGGGTCGGTGTTTGGCACGGCTTCAAGGGAAAATTTAAAAGGTAACCTAACATCAGACTTACCACCAGCTGTGCTCTGGGGTGTGATAGAGAAGTGATCGAGTGGATTCAGTTCAATGTAATTGGACATAGCTGCTGGTAATTATGGTGAGTAGACGGTGGTCTTTGTTTCTAGATAGCCTCCTGCCACGTTGGAAATTTCTGAGCCAAGGTCAATAGAAGCTGGCCAATCTGTCACGCCAGTTGATGGGAAAGTATAGCTATAGTTAATATACTCCCATTCCTCACTACTGGTGCCAGTCGTTCCCGAAATGGTCTGAGTGCCGTGCAGACAACTTGGTATGGTGATCTTAAAGATTGGTGTGGCCACAACGATGGGGGAAGGAGTCATGAGTGCAGCAGAACCAGAAGAACCTGCTGGTGCGTCAAGTGTCCACGTCTGAGTGACCTGAGTTTTGCACTGACCATCATAGGCGTTTTTAGCCCATACAGCAGCTAAGCTTATACTTGAAGTTCCGTCTTTACGGTTCCATGTATCAGAGGCTATCTCACTAAGCACTGGAGGCCAGTAGTATCTTCTGGAGGAATCATATACAATAGCGGCTTTGGGTGTGAATGTCGTGACGTCATTTCGATATATAGTGGTTGAGGGTGTATTATACACTGCACGAGAAGAAGACCTAGTGCCAGTGCCACCAGTTGCTGCTGGGCTCGTCGCAAATGTGGTGTTTGTCTCGGTTGTTCTGTATGCATCTTCAGACCGATCTGATACAAAACTAGCTACCCTTATAGTTGGTGTCTCGTCTCTGTTCTCGTAGACGACTGTTGTTTTATCCCCACGGAATACTGGTCTAGAGCTTCCATTACCAGTGGGGGTAACTGGTGAGGTGCCATAACTAATAGCAGTGCTTATTGTCCCCCACTCGGTGGACTGAATAGATGTCGTCGCAGCAGGTGGGGATTCGGTGAATGTTTCTTCATCCACCTGATAGACAATAGTGCTACCATTTTGATATATGGGGCGTGATCTTCCGAATGTAACAGAGGGGCTTGAGCTAAATGTGCTGTCGGTTTTGGTTGTGCCATATAGTTGGGCCTCTTCACCCTGCCCAGCAGATTGAGCAGATATGGCAAAAGACTCCGTATCCACTTGGTAAACAACAATACCTCCGCCACGATACACTACTCTTGATCGGCCATTGCCAGCACCAGTTAAGTTGCCACTAGCGGCGAATGTGCTACTGGTAGTGATCGTTCCATAAGGTCTACTCTCTCTGGTAGTCCCAGCTGATCCATCTAACGGCACATGCTCCTCACTGTCCTGTTGGTAAACGACAGTATCACCACCACGATACACGACTCTGGATCTGCCATACCCTGAGAAGGTTCCTGTGGTAGAGTAGGAGCTGGTTGTGGTGACCGTAGCGTAAGTGTTTTGCTCACGTGTTGTACCCGCATCAGCCAATAGGTTGGGTGCTACAGACTCAGTATCTACTTGGTAAATTACTTGTCCACCACCACGATACACGACTCTGGAGCGGCCAGTTGTGCTGCTGACATCACCACTCAGAGCGAACGTACTAGTCGTAGTAATGATCGCGAAGTTATTTTTCTCTTTGGTCGTGCCCGCGCTGCCCGTAGCAGGGGTAACGGTCTCGTTTTCGTTTTGATAGACGATGGCCCCACCTCCACGGTAGATGACTCTGGATCTACCTGTTTCACTTGATAAGGAGCCAGACTGGCTGAACGAGATAGCAGTCGAAATTTTGGCGTATTGGTTCTGCTCAACAGTAGTTCCACCGTCTGAATTGGAAACTACAGCAGACTCGTTGTCGGACTGGTAAACAACTACACCACCACCACGGTAGACAACCCTTGAACTTCCAGTTGCGCCTGTCACAGCCCCTGATGTATTAAACTCACTGTTGGTTGTAATCGTAACGGCCTCTGTCTGACGAATAGTCGTGCCCGCGACGCCAGTGAGATTTGGGGTTGTGGTTTCATTATCTACTTGATAGACAACAATCCCACCACCACGGTAGGTTACTCTAGATCTTCCTGTGTCACTTGTAACTGTGCCTGTCGTTTTAAATACACTGTTGGTAGTAATTGTAGCGAAGTTGTTTTTCTCAACAGATTGTCCAGCATTAGCGTTTGAAATGACAGCAGACTCATTGTCTGACTGGTAAACGACAACCCCACCTCCACGGTATACAACACGTGAACTTCCAGTGTCGCCTGTAACAGCACCTGTCGTGTTGAAGTTACTGGTAGTTGTGATCGTAACTGCCTCAGTCTTACGCTTAGTGATACCAGCGTTACCACTTGTATTGGCGACCGTAGACTCATTGTCTACTTGGTAGACAACAATACCACCACCACGGTAGGCTACTCTAGACCTGCCTGTGCCACCTGTTACCACCCCGCTGGTGTTAAACTCACTAGTGGTAGTTACCGTAGCAAAGTTGTTCTTCTCAATGGAAGACCCAGCATTTGGATTGCTTGTAATCGCAGCAGTCTCATTGTCG
>Ga0209223_10003046_pt1 | contig 16238 bp, 12 predicted proteins | sample COG_06_FD_184750 | JGI IMG/M metagenome (GOLD analysis project Ga0209223, IMG submission 184750) | Pelagic Microbial community sample from North Sea - COGITO 998_met_06 (SPAdes) (version 2) | ecosystem: Environmental > Aquatic > Marine > Neritic zone/Coastal water | place: Helgoland, sampling...
AATAATACCACAACTACTATTTAGCGGAATATTGGTGCCATTTGACAAGCTAAATCCTGTGTTTTCCGCAAAATCACATGTTCCTTGGATAGGCAACGTAATGGCTTCTAGATGGGCTTATGAAGCTCTAGCCGTTACTCAATTTAAAGATAATGAATACGAAAAGAATTTCTATGAGTACAATAAAGAAATGAAATTTTCCAATTGGAAAAAAGACAAATGGGTTAGTAACCTTGATGCAAAATTAGAAAACATTCACAGTTTTGTTAATTCTGAAAAAAAGGATCTGGGAAAGAAAATTTCGATAGAAAAAAGTATTCACATTCTAAAAAATGAAATAGAGAAAGAAAATAGGCATTCCGAAAAAATTAAAGTGTCTGAAGGCACTATAAGTAATCTTACTTTAAACAAGTTTAACGAGGAAACTTATGGTGAGGTTAAAAAGTACCTTGCTACGGTTAAAGAACGCTACAAAAGAAAATACAAAGCCTTTGAAGATAAAAAAGATGACGTAGAAAAGACTTTCATGAAACCTAACGCAAAATATATTGCCCTTTTAGACAAAGCAAAAAGTGAAAATATAATTGACCGTAAACAGCATAAAAAGATACGCAAATTTATGACTAAACTGAAAGAAGAATCTTTCCACCAGTTTATGTATAAATACAAGAATAGTGCACTGGAAGATTTTGTTACCAACACTAATTCATTCGAAGTTACAGATGAAGACAATAATTATGTGATCCAAAAGTCTTACCCTATTTATCTAGAACCTTATGACAACGACTACTTAAAAGCACATTTTTATGCACCAAAGAAAAAACTTTTCGGAGTCTATTTTGATACATTTTCTGCTAATATTGTAGTAATATGGTGTATGACCATATTATTAATAATAACGCTTTACAGGGACACATTTAAAAAGACCTTAGATTTATTTGGACTACTAGGATCCCTTATACCTTCATTTAAAAAGAAGAAATAGATTATTTCTGAGTTAAAAATGAGCTATTAAGACACCATTATTACATCTTAACTACTTTCACTGGCGAACCTAAATAATCCTCTCCTACCAGCATTATTGTATAGACACCAGGATTTTCAATATATACGCTCGCATTGCTTTTCTTTACATTCGAAGATGTAACACGTTTTCCTGAAACATCATAAACATTTACAACGAGACTTTCAGGAACATTCTCACCAAAAGTTAGATTAAAAAGATGATTTGAAGGATTAGGGTAAACTGAAAAATCTGAACCTATACCGTTTGCGTTAACATTCAAAACATAGTCTACTCTAAAGTTATCCAGTCCAGCTTCTACCAAGTTTCCTCCTTCAGCATCCCAATCTGCCGTTTTTACTATCAATTTAATTGTATTCAAATTTTGTGTTGTATTCATAATGTCAATCTGCAATGATTGCCAATTTTCAGCATCATCATCTGCATAATATTCTGCTACCACATATTCATTTAATCCATCGTCAATGATAAATATCAATGAGTCATTGGGAGTTACTTGACCTGCAAAATTACGCCACCAATAATCCAAACTAATAACCGGTAACCCTCCTCCATTTGAAAGGTCCATTTCTGGAGAAATTAATATTACATCGGCAAAATCAACATCATCCGATCCCGCGGAACCGCCTCCATTTCCTGTCACATAGGCTTTACTACCGCAATCTATTGCATCCGCATCTGGATTAGATAGACTTCCACCAGCATCTGTTCCAATTGGAACACCTATTTCCCAAATACCAACAGGAGCAGCTCCAGAAACCTGCCAACCTAAATCATGGTTGAAAAAATCAAGATATCCAGCCTCCAAAGAAACTGAATATATAGTATCATTAGGACCAAACAAAACACCTTGATCACAAATTTCAATAAACCCCCATTTGCCAATGTAAACATTATATGCACCTCCATAAAAATTACTAAATGTAATTTCTCCATTGGCATCAGTTGTTCCATTATATGTGAAATCATCATTTTCAATTACTACATCTGCATTTGGTATAACAACACCTATATTAGCTAATTCATCAACACTCACTACTAAATCAAAATTGGCTATTGGAATTAATTGAGCGTCTTGCAAAGTAACTTGTCCATTCACGAGTGAAACTCCATAGATTGTATCTGAAATATATGCAGGATGACTATAAATAACATCATAAGAACCTGAAATAGCATATCCAGTTGCATAATCACCAACAATACTTGTTTGATCAGTTATAGTTGTGGCTACTAGCTCTATTGTAACTCCAAATATAGGTGCAGTTGTAGATGCATCATTAACGGTTCCTTCTAAAAAGCAACCTCTTGTATACGTAACACCAAGAATATGCAATCCATTTTCAATGTCGGAAGTAATAATATTGCCTGATGGTAACCAGGGATAAACCCCCCAGCAGCCATTAAATCCATCTCCAGAAAAAGAAGGGGAAGTATCAAAATTACCCACTTCTACCATATTTCCTTTATTAGCAACATCATGCACTGTTACACCATCTCGATAATAAGAGGTTACAATATAATCGTTTATAAAATGAGAGTTATGCGGTATAACATCCATACCAGGACTAGATTGTATTCTATCTAATTCTACAATATTAGTTGGGTCTGAAATATCAAATTCTCCAATATAACCATTAGTGATTTCATCAGTTGTATATATATAATCACCATCATCTGACATCCATAAATTATGAGAAAAATTACCCGGCGTTACCTGCTGTCCAAGTATTACGGGGTTTGTCTTGTTTGAAACATCCCAAATACTCATGTATCCGTCATTAATATGTCCCATATATAACGTATCACCTCTTGCAACACCATCGTGTGTATACCAGTCATCAACTTCTCCAACTTCAACCGGATTCATCGGATCTACTGTTAGGTCTAACATAATTGCTCCCCCATTTCCTCTATTTGCTCCAAAAATATAGCAAATACCATTTTCATCAATAAAAAGATTGTGCGCTGAAGCCCACTGATTAGCATTTGGACCGTTATAGTATGTCGTCGTGAGGTTTGGATTCCCTGGTAAGGTGCTTAAATCAATAATTAATAGACCTTGCGGTTCTTCTGTTGTAACATAAGCATGATTGTTCCATGTTTTAATATCTCTCCAAATCGAATTCATGCCTGGCTCAAAGAAAATTTCAACTGGATTGGCAGGGTCCGTAACATCAACGATGGAAGTTCCGTCATTCATACCTACTATAGCATATTCGTTTCCACTTCCATCAACATATCCCCAAATATCTGAAGCATCAGAATTATGTATTGAAACTAAATCTAAATACCCTAACTCCGACATATTTAGTTGAGCAGCGACAAAAAGAGGTAGACAAGCTAAAAAGGCGAAAATTTTCATCATGTTTTATTAATTAATTCGTATCTAATATATTGTATAGTTAGCAAAAAAACTCTTAATAATTAAGATAGTTGTACCAAAGGGTAAATTTCACTATTAAAGGTAACCTATCACTCTATAGAGTAAGACAGACCTAAAGCAATTACATTCATTCGAAGTGGATAAGCCTGATTTACTTCGGTAATTCGCAAGTATTTTAAGCTCATTTGGAGATAATCACTAATTTCATATTCAAACCCTAATCCAAACCGATTTTTTTTATAATTAGATGTTCCTGTGCCGTTCAAATGAAAGAAAAATTCATCTTGAAGAAATGCTTTCAAGCCTTTATCCAATTTCGCTTTAAATTTAAAGCGAATTCTTTGATAGGCTGGATTTTCAAAATTACGATTAGATGTTGTTTGAGTTCTACTTCTCAGATACAAACTGATATCATTCAACTTCAACTTCCCTGTTAAATCAAAGTATAGTCTATTTTCCAATTCATAACCTGACCAATTATTCTTCATTTTTGATCTCCAAGAAATCCCTGTCCTCAAGTATTTATTAACTTTATACTTGGCTCCTAAGTCAAAAAAAAACTGATTCAGTCTTGTTGAATTATCGTCAGTTCGGACTTGAAAATCTGCATCAATCTTTAAATCATCTGCTACTTCTTTATTAACACTTAAACCGCCCCAGGTACCAAAATCTTGATTTCCAAACTGTGCAAAAAACACAGTTGGCACAAAAATTAATATACATAAAGTTAACTTCAAATATGTTTATTTTAAAATTGTAATATCACTTAAATCCAACTCTTGTTTCTTATCCGTAATTTGAAACTTTAAAGAAACAACACTATCCCCTACATTTCCACATGCTAGGCAATAGGAATAATCAGAATACACAAATAATTCGTAGTCGCCTTTTTGCAAGTAGTTAAACTCGAAAGATCCATCATAACTAGTATTTACATCATCATCAAATGCCCCTCCTTCATTTCCATAAATAAGGTATACTTTATAATTTTGAGCGTAATATTCCCCAGTAGATGTTCCAAGTGCATTGAAGTCCTGCGCATATATTTTACCCGTTACAGTTGCGCTACCACCAACACCAGGTTCTTTTGTACAGCTTGCTAACAAAAGCATCATTACTATTAAAAAAAATAGGTTTTTTAAAATACTTCTCATTTGATTGTTTTTATTTTTGATACAAAGTAGTAATTAATATTAAATAAACCTTTCATTCTATTTAAAGTTGCTTGCTAAACAATTTTATTTATACGATTAGAAGATTACTTCTTTTCTATTGGCGAATTAATATTATTTAACTCTCCAACCTTAAGAGACGAGCCATAGGTGGTAATTAACCATATAGCCCCACCTTCATCAATTTTGTAAAGTGTTTTATCATAAAGGTAATCCCATTTGTAATTTTTACCCTTTGACTCTTTTAAAACCCCTATAACAATCGGGTTAGCATAATTGTCATACCACACCATTTGATTCGCATTATTAACGTAATAAGTGTTTTCATCACCTACAAAAGAACAGGAGTATTTAAATGTTTCTTCTATATTACTTCTCTCTGGAGAGAAGTCCGTTATTTTTTTATTCTTGAGGTTTTTTGACTCCATCCAGCCTTCAGTAATAGCATCCATTCTTGCACTTCTCGGTGGATGTGTTTTTGTGCCATGCAAATTCCCTTCTGTTTCAACACATTTCAGCGTTTCTTCTAATGTCGCTCCCATTTGAAACAACATAAAACCTGAATAACGATCTGCAGCCAATTCATCGCCTGGATTGCTCTCTTGATTTATTAATGTATGCCCCAGTAAATGATGCCCAATTTCGTGAGCAAGAACACTAATAGCTGCCCAATCTGTTTTAGTAGAGTCATTCACCCGTTTCATAAATGAAGGGTTATAACGAATATAGCGTTTTTTACCTTTAATATAAGCTATGGCATTCTTTACCTCTGTATCTTGAATCACTCTGAAATTCGGCGAAAGACCACTATACTGAACAATTTTAAACACACCAAACTTTGCATCACGATCCGTTTTAAACCCATTTAAGGCCTTGTTAAATGCATCCTTAGTTACTTGTGAGAAACAAATATTAATAAACAACATAGAAGTAAATAGAAATAGTAACTTCACTTTCATTTTAAGCATGGTTTTTGATCTGCAATTACCAAATTAGACTATTTAATTATTTTATGAAAATAAAGCTAAACCAAATGACTATTACTGCTTTTGCAACGCTAGTTTTATTTACGGGCTGTGTAGGCTTTTTCAAAACTACTGAAACCATTGCACCTTATGAAAAAACCAAAACAAAACAACAGAAGGCAGAAGATGCAGTTGAAGCAAAAATCATTGAATCATTCGGTGAAAAAGGAATCTATAAAGGTTTTAAATTTGGAGAGTTACTTACTTTAAAGCCGATAGAGATAGTAGAGCTGGATCAACTATATGAATTGCGAAGAGAACTGCCTTCCTTAAAAGAAAATTACCCAAATAATTTAGACGAATTGATTGCTGCAAATGATTCTGCTATCATTGGCAAAAAACAAGAACTAAGAGATAAAAGAATATTTGTTACATACGAACTAACACATATATATAAAATTACATCGGAGAAAAATGGCATTCAGTTATATGAATGTAAATTCCTCCTGTTCCCAAATTTCAAAATAAAAGATGTCAAAATTATGCTCACTACAGATTTGAGCAACAAGGAAGATGAATTGTTTTATTATTTCATTATGCAATACCCACTATACGACTTCGAAAATACACTTACTACTAATTATAAGAATAAAGAAACTTATGCTCAACTGAATAAGGCGCTAGAAAACGAAACAGAAAACAAAGCAAGGCTATTAAAAACAATTCTATCAATTTGTAAACATATTAGAATTCATAATGATTTTAATGAAAAAATTCTATCTCAATCATTAGCGAAAGAATGGATCTTAAAAAACCCCAATTATTCAGAAGAATACAAACCTACTACATTTTCAGATTTACTACCTGTGGACAAAACAATTTTAGACGATAACAATGAAGAGATTCAAATACCTCTTGGATATAAATTATATCATCAATTTGAAAGTAAAGCAAAGGATAATAAACTGGTTCAAAGAAATTTTCAATTTCAATTTGATTTAAATTTTGTAATTATTGATGTGGCGGAAATTGCTGAAGAGACCGAATAATACAAATAACTAAGTCCATTTTCTTTCAATATAAGTTACCTTGTCAATAAGAAATGATGCTCACCATTTAAATCTTTAGCTCAAAAGCTCCTTTGTCAGTATTGTAAATTGGGATGTGTAAACTTTCTGCTTCACTTTCTACTCTATTTCGATTCCATTTAGAATTTGAACCATCTACAATTACAGATCTAAAATTAAACATTGCGTAAAGGTCTTTCAATTTTGTTTTTGAGTTACTTGATATTAACACGTAGTCCACTTTGACCTTTCCCTCTAGCGGATGTATAGTAAACTCATCATCAATTCTTACCATCTTCACATTATGAAACTGTGAATATGTATCGACTAATTGCAGAGAACTGTCCATCAGCGTTTCATTTAATTTAGAAACGTCAGTTGGTATATATTGAACGCTGCGCAAATCTAAATAAGACCAATGTGATTTAATGTGAAAGCTTTGCTTTTGCTTATCTTTTATCAAACTCGAATTTGCAAGAAACACATTGCTCGTTCCATCAATAAAATCTATAGCTTGATTTTTATTAATATGATAAACTACCATGCTTTTTGAATTTGCTAATGCGACATCTTCTATTAAATCGTTAATAATAAAGATAAGCGTAAGAAAAAAAGCACAATTAATTATTTTCAATTTTCGAAATTTCAATCCGCCTATAAATAATATAATTATTATATAAAGGGCAACACATTCTAAAACAGTTATGGAAAGGCCTTCAATTAGCGAATTGGGTAGCACTTCAATTTCTTTTATACTAAAATTTAATCCTTCAATGAACTTATTTAATGCCCAACCTATACTTTCTGAGATAGGCGGAATAGGAGATGTAATAAATAGTAATATTCCTAAACTCAAAATTACTATGGCAGATGGAATCACTAGTAAATTAGACAACATGAAATAAACCGGAAACTGATTGAAATAGTACAATGTTAGTGGAAGGGTAGCAATTTGCGCAGCTATTGAAACAGCTGTAATTGCCCAAATCTTATCTAATAGCCACCATCTTGTATATATTCTTTTATAAATTAAGGGCTGTAGATATACAATTCCCAGTACTGCGATATAACTCAATTGAAAACCGACTTCAAAAAGTAGGTTTGGGTTTATAATTAGTAAGAAAAAAGCAGATGCGGCAAGTGTGTTGTAAATACTAGATTTCCTATTTAATACAGTTCCCATTATTACAAAAGAAAACATCGTAGAAGCTCTCAAAACGGATGGACTTAACCCAGTTAGCAAAGCATAGCTCCATAGCACAATTAATAAAATAATTGCTTTAACGACCCTCCCTTTCTTTGAAGAATCAAGAATAGATAATAGTGTATTTAAAATAAGGAAAATAATACCTACATGCAATCCAGAAACGGCTAAAACATGCATTGCTCCTGCTGTTGCATAAGCTTGTTTTACTTCAAAATCCAATTCATCTTTACTACCAAGTATCAACGCTGACGCAATAGCATATTGATCTCCTTCAATACCATTTGATTGAAGCGATGAAAGTAAAAACTGTCTTGCATCATTGGCAAATACATCTAATCCTTTTGATTTTGAACCCAGTACTCTCCAATCATTACTGGCGAGATATCCCTGTTGATATATAGAACGGTTTTCTAAATATTTTTTGTAATCAAATTCTTTTGGGTTTTTTGGAGGTTCCAAAACATTCAGATTTCCCTTAATTAATAATTTATCTCCAAATTTTAGTTTCGAACTCAATGAATCTTTTTCGATGTAAATTAACGCTTTACCTTTTGAAGAACTCCAAACACTATCTATTGATTTAGCATTAATTAATAGCGTTAATTGATAGGAATTGGTTTTTTCTTTTACCGGTTCAATTATAGCACATTGATAAAAATCGGCAGCCTTTAATTTCGTATAATCATGCAAACTCATTTGCGAAACCAACGAACCACCAACAAATAATGTCATGTATAATACTACTCCAAAAAGAAAATCATTCTTGACTGTTTTATTTCTTTTTGAAATCATTATTAAAGCAACAAGTGCAATTATAATGGTAATCACAGAATAATAACTATCCTCAAATGAAAACATAATCCCAAGAATAAATGGAAATAGTATTCTCACAAAAGGATATTTCTTCCAATTTACCATAGGAGAAAGCTAATTAATTTTGCTTATAATGACAAAAAGTTATCTTTGAATAAATATAAAACAAGAAAAATGAGTGAACAATTTGAAAATCTAGATGAATTTGAAGTTTCTGGAAGTCCAGCAGCGGTTCCAAACGCTACAGCTGTATTGGTTTTAGGTATTTTATCTATTGTAACATGTTGGCTTTATGGAATTCCTGGAATTATTATGGGAATAATCGCAATTTCGATGCACAAAAAAGATAAAGCATTGTATTTATCCAATAAAGCTAAATATGAGCAGTCTTTTAAAAACTCAAAAGCTGGGTTTGTTTGTGGAATTATCGGATTGAGTTTATCTGTATTATGGATAATTTATCTGGTAGTTGTATTATTGTTTTTTGCGGGAGCAATAGCTGCTGCTGGAAGTTACAATGGTGGTTACAATGGCTTTTAACAAAACTTAATGTTACAATGCTCCTATAAAACTCACTTTGGAGTAGAGTGCTTTGGATGTGGTTTTCAGCGTTCTTTTCTGCTATTAACGGAAGGAAGTATTTGGGAAAGTATTAAGTTATTTCCTGCTACAATTCCAATACTACTTGTGTTTCTTTACACAGGAGCACACCTAATCTTTAAATACAAAAATGGAGCAAGAAATATTGTTATTTTATTTTCCACTTCTGTAATATTAATGCTGGGTAATTTTATTTGGAGTTTAATTCAAGCTAATTCATAACAAAAAAAGTCCATTCTAAATTGAATGGACTTTTTTATACTATTGATTTACTTTTTAACCTCTTCTTCTTTCTAGCAAAGACATCATCATTAAACCCAAAATCATTCTTTCTCCTTCTCCATCTTTAATTTCAGCTAACTTTTCTAACTTAAATTTTCTTCCCATAAAAGATGCTTCCTTTGATAAGCGAGCTACAATAGTGCCATCAATACGCTTAATCGCGTATCGTGGGTTACAGAAATACCCCGTAAAGATACCCACAACAGGTATTTCACCTAAAACAGCATCTCCTACTTTCGCCCAAGGGTTTTCTTCATTAATAACAAATTCTTGCTTATTGTCTTGGTTGAATATTTCGTAATGCGCTTTTAATATGGATTTAGCTCCTTTTCTTCCAATACGACCAATCACCTCTTCGTCTGCATTGGTAAACGAATAGCTTGCATTAAAATCAATTATCCTGTCTGCATTTATTTTATAAAGTAATTCTGTTTTATTTTCGTTTGAAAAAACAGAAATTGCTTCTTTTAATTTAAACATCTTTTGACGAACGTAAGCCAAACTTTTTCCATTAGCATCTTTTACATTAAAGTCATTCGCTAAACTAGTAACTTTAAATTGAAAGTTTAATGGATACGCATAATCCTTTATTGCTTCGGTTTCTTTTATATTGTTATCGAGTACATCTTGTTCTAGTGACATATATTATGTTTTTTGATATGACATAAAAATAAGGTTTTTAATAGAAATAGTAAACCCTTTTGTTTAAACACTGATTATCATTACAAATTAAACCATAAAAAAAGGCTCATTCCAATAGAATGAGCCTTTTAAATCTATAGTGAAGCGATTATTTTGCTTCTTCTTCTACCTCTTCAAAATCAACATCTGTTACTTCTTCTGCTCCATCAGCAGCACCTCCAGCTTGTGCATTTGGATCTTGTCCTTCTGCTCCTCCTTCAGGTTGTGCATACATGTCTTGACTAGCAGCTTGGAATACTGATTCTAATTTTTCCAATGCTGGTCCAACTGCTTCAATATCTTTCGCTTCATGTGCTGTTTTTAATTCAGCTAAAGCTTCTTCGATAGGTTGTTTTTTATCCTCTGGAATTTTATCTCCAAACTCTTTCATTTGTTTTTCCGTTTGGAATATCATCCCATCCGCTTTATTCAAAGTTTCGATTTCTTCCTTTTTCTTATTGTCTTCATCAGCATTTGCTTCAGCTTCTTGTCTCATTTTTTCGATATCCGCATCGCTCAATCCAGAAGAAGCTTCAATTCGAATGCTTTGCTCTTTTCCTGTTGCTTTATCAGAAGCTTTCACATTAATAATACCGTTAGCATCAATATCAAAACTTACTTCAATTTGAGGAACACCTCTTTGTGCTGGTGGAATATCATTTAAATGAAATTTACCAATTGTTCTGTTATCATTTGCCATTGGTCTATCTCCTTGCAATACATGTAATTCAACCGATGGTTGGTTATCTGCAGCTGTAGAGAATACTTGTGACTTCTGCGTAGGAATTGTTGTATTCGCATCAATTAATCGCGTCATAACACCTCCCATTGTTTCAATACCTAATGAAAGTGGCGTAACATCTAACAAAAGAACATCTTTTACTTCTCCTGTTAATACACCTCCTTGAATTGCTGCTCCTAAAGAAACAACTTCGTCAGGATTAACTCCTTTAGAAGGAGCTTTACCGAAATACTTCTCAACCGCTGCTTGAATTGCTGGTATTCTTGTAGAACCACCAACTAATATAACTTCATCAATTTCGTTAATAGAAAGACCTGAGTTTTTGATTGCTGATTTACAAGGTTCAATTGTTCTTTTAACTAAACTGTCAATTAATTGTTCAAATTTCGCTCTAGTCAATGATTTAACCAAGTGCTTTGGCACACCATCAACTGGCATAATGTACGGTAGGTTAATCTCAGAAGTTGTTGTGCTTGAAAGTTCAATTTTAGCTTTCTCTGCAGCTTCTTTTAACCTTTGCAAAGCCATTGGATCAGCTTTCAAATCAAGACCTTCATCTTTTTGAAATTCAGCAGCTAACCAATCAATAATTGCCTGATCAACATCATCACCACCTAAGTGCGTATCTCCATCCGTTGCTAATACTTCAAAAACACCGTCTCCTAATTCCAAGATAGAAACATCATGTGTTCCTCCACCAAAATCAAAAACGACTATTTTCATGTCCTTACCAGACTTGTCTAATCCATAAGCCAATGCTGCTGCAGTTGGTTCGTTGATTATTCTTTTGACTGTAAGACCTGAAATTTCACCTGCTTCTTTTGTTGCTTGACGTTGAGAATCATTAAAGTATGCAGGAACTGTAATTACAGCTTCAGATACTTCTTGTCCTAAATAATCCTCAGCAGTTTTCTTCATTTTTTGAAGAATCATTGCAGAAATTTCTTGCGGAGAGTATTTTCTATCATCAATTTCTACACGAGGAGAATCATTATCACCCTTAACCACTTTATATGGCATTCTACCTATCTCTTTAGCACATTCGCTGAATTTGTTCCCCATAAAACGCTTAATCGAAGAAATCGTTTTTGTAGGGTTCGTAATTGCCTGACGTTTTGCAGGATCTCCAATTTTACGTTCTCCACCTTCTATAAAGGCTACAACTGAAGGCGTGGTTCTCTTCCCTTCACTGTTAGGGATTACAACAGGCTCATTTCCTTCCATTACAGAAACACATGAGTTGGTTGTTCCTAAATCTATTCCAATAATTTTTGACATATCTTTTATTCTTTATTAATTCTTGATTTTCTGGTTTCGCTTAGTCAATTCTTATGCCAATAGAATTTGGAAAGAAAACAGCCTCAATATTGTCACAATTCGCTATAAAACATGACAGTATTTCTGACATTGTGTCGGATTTACTCACTTTTAACGATAACTTCAAAGGTTCGTGACTTCTCGTTCCCTAGCTCATCCATTAAGGTTAAAACATGCTTTCCTTCTTCAGGAACAAGCTCCATTTGATGAATTCGAGTCGTCTCCCCTAAATATTGATCGTCCAAGTGCCAATATATTTTTATAGTGTTATCGCGATGTGAAGCTTCAAAAACCGTTTTACTTAAAGTACCGTCTAATTTAACAGGGACATAAATTTTACTTTTTGATTTAGGATATATTATTCCAATTGGTAAGACTTCTTCTGTAGTAGCGCATCCTTCTCTAAAAGCTGGTAAGGGTTTGTAATTAGGGTTATTGTTCCTGTAAAACTTCTCTATAATAGAAGGAAGCACAAACCAAGAGGTAGCAATCATATTACTTACTTCTTCGCAATAACTGTTAACACGTTTTCCTGAATTATCTAGGTGAACAATTTTATGATAGGGACAAGCTACCGTATTTAAGCATGACAGCGGTATCCATACTGAATCAGTAACTTCGCAAATATCGGATGCTCTAAATCCACTCTGCTTGCAAATAGGAACCTTTTTCATCTCATCAAACGGTTGATTGAACCAATCCGATTTTGGTAATATTTTAAATACATCAAATAATATTGGCGCTGCAGCTTTCACTCCAACTATGCCAGGCCTCCCCTCTCCATCCGCGTTTCCTACCCATACACCCACTGCATATTTGGGAGTAACACCAATTGCCCAAGCATCTCTAAAACCAAAACTAGTTCCTGTTTTCCAAGCAATTTTTTGGGAAGAAGAAAATTGTTGCCAGTTAGCTTCGGCATCTGGCCTTGAAACAGCTAGCATAGCTTCAAATGTCATCCATGTAGCTCCCGGAGATAAAAGCAAATTATCATTCACTCTATCGTTAATAAATGACTTTACGAAAGTAGGCTTAATAAATCTAGATTTTCTTCCAATCGAAAAATCATTAAGCGTCTTTGCCATATTTGCGTAAATTGAAGTAAGGTCGATTAAACTAGCTTCTGCTCCCCCCAGAACAAGAGATAAACCATAATCCGTAGAAGGGCGATCAATGGTTGTCATACCCAATCTGTTTAATTGATTATGAAATTTCTGAACACCAAATTCCTGCAATAATTTTACTATTGGCACATTTAAAGATCTTGACAATGCTCTACTTGCAGGAACTGCACCATCGTATTTCTCATTATAATTTTTTGGTGCGTATCCAGATATAATAGTTGGAACATCTTGAATTAATTGATTGGGCGTAATCACTCCATCATCCAATGCTCCTGCATACAAAAAAGGTTTAAGAATACTCCCTGTACTTCTTCTCGCTTTAATAATATCAACCTGATATCCGTGTTCTGGTTCTTCTCCTTTGGCATTGCCAACATATGCTATTATATTCCCGGTCTCTACCTCTACAATAAGAACAGATAAGTTATATATTTCATTCTTTTTTAGATGTTTATGATGCCTGTAAACGATATTATTAACTTCATTTTGCAAGGAAGACTTTAACGTTGAATTGACGATCTTGCCTTTGTATTTTGAGGACATGACTCGATCTATCACGTGTGGAGATACATTTGGCAAACTTGGCGGTGCGGTTGGCAATGGCTCACTTTTGGCAAGTTGTAATTCGGTTTTATCAATCTCTCCAACCAAATGCAATCGATCCAACAAACGGTTTCTTTTAGCAATCAGCTTTTCTCTGTTTTTCGCAGGATGCATTAAACTAGGCGCATTTGGCAACACAGCTAAAGTACTGGCTTCTGCCCAACTTAAATTTTCAGGGCTACGTCCAAAATACCTCCAAGATGCAGCATCCAAACCAACTACATTACCTCCCATTGGGGCATAAGAAGAATACATTGCAAGTATTTCTCCTTTTGAATACCTCCATTCCATTCTAGTAGCCTGAAAGACCTCAATGACTTTTTCCCAAACAGAACGTGATTTACCTTGTCTAGACAAGCGAATTGTTTGCATTGGTATCGTACTTCCTCCACTAACAACTCTACCTTCTGAGATGTTTTGTTTCATCGCCCTAGAAAAAGCCTTCAAACTAAATCCCATATGGGAATAGAAATCTCTATCCTCAAACTGTAATATTGCTTTTTCATATTTATAGGGGACAGCGTCTCTAGGAGGAAAACGCCACTGCCCATCATTAGCAATACGAGCACCTAACATATTCCCATCTTTATCTAAAAGAACAGTACTTGTAGGAGTGCTAAACAATTGCGTTGGTAGGCAGAAAAGCCAAATAAGAAATAGGACGCTAAAAAACCCTAGAAGATAATACTTCCTTCTCTTACTCCAATTATAAAGGCCTCGAAAATATTTTGTTATGAGATTCACTAATTTCACCTGTTAAAGGTAAAAAGTTATAAAGATTAATAAGACAGTAAATGAGAAAACGTAGTGATTCAATTATTTTTCGAGAGACTCTTTTAGAATAATCTTTTTCTGTTTTCCTTGGAGTTTCCCCCTAATTAATTTGAATGATGCTCTGCTAATTTGCAACAAATAGTTTAAATCAGTCAATATGTTCGTTTCTGTTAAGCTTTCGTCGCTCAACGCCGTCCCGATAGCTTAAGGGGAGTAACTCCAATTTAATATTCAACGTTTATGGAATATTGACGTTTTCGCTCAAGCCGCTAGGCTCTTCTTTTCCATTGCCGAAAAGAAGCAAAAGTCTAGTGCTTTCAAAAGGTCTTCCGAGAAAATACATTTTTATCTGAAAGCTTATAGAACTGAGGACTTGCGTAAATGTATCTCTATCTGAAAAGTAAGTGGGACGACTACTTGAAGTCACGATTAACATCACGTAAAGTCTTTAATATAGACCATCTTTGTTGCCTCTTTTACCGCAAAATCGAACTCAATGTTCAGAGAGATTGGAACTTAGTTTTGTGATCTCACAACCAAAAGGAGTAAAGCTTCGAAGAAGATCGACCAATGGTTCCTATTCAATTTATTTAGAGTAGCTTGTAACTGGTAAACAAAAGGGAAATCCGTTAATCTTTTTACTATAAAGTCTATTTTTTGAAGTCGCAACTTCTAAATATACCAACTTTGGAAAAACTCACATACTGCCACCGTTCAACTGTTTACTATTTTCAGTATTTCTTCTACAATAAAACAGGGATTGCTGTCACCTAAAACCTCTTTATCCGAAGACTTATATATTTGTTGCCTTTTTGAAAACAAACTTAGCAATTCATCTTTTTCATTACTCAAACTCGATTTTAAAAGAGGTCGTGAATCCTGATTTAGTTTTAATCTTTCAATTATTGAGTCATAGGGTGTGTTTATAAATAGTACAGTTCCCAACACCTTCAATTTTGTCATGTTATCATTATGACACGGCATACCTCCTCCGGTTGCAATAATGCAATTGCTTAGACGTAAATTGGTAATGAAATCACTTTCCAATTCTCTAAAATATTCCTCTCCTTTATTTTTAAATATCTGAGCAATAGACATTCCTGCTTCTTTTTCAATTTCTTCATCCGTATCAATAAAACTAAAGCCCATAGATTTTGCCAAAAGTTTTCCAATGGTGGTTTTCCCTGCCCCCATAAAACCAACCAATACAATGTTATTTTGTTCTGAATTATTTGGCATTTATTATGGTCAAATAATGGACGAGTTGATTTGCATATTCTTCGAAATCATCTTTATCAAAAGCAATCATCATATCGAAATATGGCTTGGATTCTTCTGAGAAAATTCCGGTTTTAAACTTGGCTTTCGACCGCAACAAAACAAACCTCAATGGAACATTAAAATAATTCGTCATATCTATTAGAATATCAAATTGCTCAGCAACAAAGTTTTCATAAACATTTCCAGAAGGCACTCCATTCCAG
>Ga0209223_10003054_pt1 | contig 16224 bp, 30 predicted proteins | sample COG_06_FD_184750 | JGI IMG/M metagenome (GOLD analysis project Ga0209223, IMG submission 184750) | Pelagic Microbial community sample from North Sea - COGITO 998_met_06 (SPAdes) (version 2) | ecosystem: Environmental > Aquatic > Marine > Neritic zone/Coastal water | place: Helgoland, sampling...
ATATGATGTAAAAGGAAATTCATCTTTAGAAACTACTGTAACAAGTAGCAGAGAAAATGGAACGACTTTTTATACTCAAACTTTAAATCTTACACTAACTTATTTAGATGCTTTAACGCAACAAGAATTACAAACACTTGCAGTAGCAAGACCATACGTAGTTGTAGAAGATTACTATGGGAATAGTTTCTTATGTGGATTTGAGAATGGTATGGAGTGTACTGGTGGTACGGTAGTAACTGGAGCAGCAGCGGGTGATTTAAGTGGGTTTACACTTACCTTTGAGGGTATGGAAGAAACTGCACCTTATTTCCTTGCAACAGCAGTGACAGGTGATGCAGCACAAGTAGACCCAACTGCATAATTAATATTTATTTTAAATTGAAAGCATCCTTTATAGGGTGCTTTTTTTTGTTTTTACAAATTAGTTATTTTTATACGTTATATAATTGATGATACTTTTAAAACCACAAGCTACTAATAGATTTGGAATTATACCAAGAGAATATGTGTCAAGTGCATATATGACCTTAAGAGATGATAGCACAAATGTTATTGATGAATACACACTTGTACCAAGAGTTGATGGTGTAGGTAATATTTTTATTGAAAATGATTTATATCTTATATATGGTTTTGAATATGAAAATTTAGTTGAGGGGCATTTTTATGATTTAACTTTGTATTCAGATGCAGAAAAAGAGAATGTTATATATAAAGATAGAGCATTTTGTACTGCACAAAAAGATGCAATAACAGTTGATAACGAATTTTACAAAATAAATAAAGACCAATATACAACGTATGATGGTAACAATAATGATTACATTGTAATATGAGAAAAAGAAACGAAAAGGGACAATTTGTAAAAAGCAAGGTGTCTGAATTTGGATTTGTAAATTTAAGTACATATACATCACCAGAGGTTAAGGAAGTAAACGGTGCAGATTGGATTGAATACGGGGCTGATAATAATTATTTTCAATTCCTTATAGACCGTTATAATGGTTCACCTACAAACAATGCAGCAATAAATGGTATCTCACAAGCTATTTATGGTAAAGGTTTAAATGCAACAGATAGCAACAGAAAACCTAATGAGTATGCACAGATGGTTTCTTTGTTTAGAAAAGATGTAGTGCGTAGGGCTTGTTATGATTTAAAGTTAATGGGACAATGTGCTATCCAGGTTATCTATAATAAAGATAGAAGCAAAATTGTTCAATTAGAGCATATGCCAATTGAAACATTAAGAGCAGAAAAATGTGATGCAGATGGTAATGTACCAGCATATTACTATTGTAATGATTGGGTAAACATTAAAAAGAGTGATAAGCCTTTAAGAATACCAGCCTTTGGTATGTCTAAAGAAAGCATAGAGATATACTACATAAAACCATACAAGAGTGGTTTCTATTATTACTCACCAGTAGACTATCAAGGTGGTTTGCAATACGCAGAGTTAGAAGAAGAAGTATCTAACTACCATTTGAACAACATTATGAATGGTTTAAGTCCATCAATGTTGATTAATTTTAATAATGGAACTCCTAACCAACAAGAAAGACAATTAATAGAAACGAAAATAGCACAGAAGTTTTCGGGTACATCTAATGCTGGTAAATTCATACTCGCTTTTAATGACAATAAAGAAAGTCAAGCAGAAATAACACCAGTACAATTAAGTGATGCACACAATCAGTACCAATTTTTAAGTGAAGAAAGCACAAAGAAAATAATGGTTGCACATAGGATTGTATCACCAATGTTATTGGGTATAAAAGATAGTAGTGGTTTAGGAAATAACGCAGAAGAAATAAAGACTGCATCTTTGTTAATGGATAACACCGTTATAAGACCATTTCAGGAACTTTTAATAGATTGCTTTGATAATATACTTGCCTACAATGATATTAGCTTAAACCTATACTTTACAACGTTACAACCATTAGAATTTACTGATGTAGATAAAGATTTACAAAGTAAAGAAGATATTGAAGAAGAAACGGGTTATGAGTTTAGCAAAGAAAAAACTGAACTTGATAATGTATTAGAAGAATTAGGTGAAGAAGAAGATTTAAGCCAATGGACTTTAATTGATGAAAGAAAAGTTGATTATGATGATGAAGAAGCACTTGATTACCAAATAGACCAACTAAACAAAAAGAACAAAAGCACACTATCTAAAATATGGGAATTTGTATCAACTGGTACAGCAAGACCAAACGCAAAATCTGAACAAGATAAAGCGGTAAAAGATGTAGCATTTAAAGTAAGGTATCAATATTCACCTTTAGAAGAAACGTTTAACAAAGAGGGTGAAAATGTCACAAGAAGTTTTTGTGAGAAAATGATAAAAGCTAAAAAGATATACCGCAAAGAAGATATTGAATTGATGAGTACAAGGGCAGTAAATCCAGGTTGGGGTGCAGAGGGTGCAGATACCTATTCTATATGGCTTTACAAAGGTGGTGGCGCTTGTCATCATTTCTGGACACGCAAAACTTATATGTTTACATTAGATAGCAAACGTATTGATGTTAAATCACCATTAGCACCAACAATAAGTGTAAGGGAAGCTAAAAGAAAAGGTTTTAAGCACAAAAGAAACAATCCTTTAGTGGGAACAAAACCAATAGATATGCCTAATGAGGGTTTTTTACCAACTAATAAAAGAAGATAGATGGCAACAGTATTATTTATAAATAGAACCGATTTAGTTAGAAACTCTATCATTGATGGGAATGTAGATACTGATAAATTCATACAGTTTATTAAGATTGCACAACAGATAGACATACAACAAATTATAGGTACAAATATGTATACTGGTTTGACTGATGCTATTGTTGCTGGAATTGATTTACCAGCAAATGCAAGATGGAAAACTATATTAGAAGATTTTATTGTTGAAATGCTTATATGGTATGCACAAGCAAACTACATTCCATTCGCTGCTTACCAAATTAAGAATGGTGGTGTATATAAACACACATCTGAAAATGCACAAACTGTAGATAAGAATGAGGTTGATTTTTTAGTTGAAAAAGCAAGAACCAATGCAGAATGGTATTCAAGACGTTTTATAGACTTTATGAGTTTTAACCAAGCTACATATCCAGAGTACACAAATAACGTCAATGATGACATTTATCCAAGTTATGAAGCTACATTTAATGGATGGGTACTATGAGTTACAAACCAAAGGCAAAGAACATTGAGAAATTAAAGGTATTTCTTAAAAAGAAAAAAAACAAGAAGTAATGGCAAACGAAATATATTTTAAAAGTTGGTGGGGCAGAGGTGTTTGTGATAACTCTGTAAATTGGGGTTTAGTCTACAAAGAATATGCTGGGTGTAGTGCAGTACCAGCATTACTTTTAACCTTACAAGCAAGGGCAACATACTATGAGAATGTTACTTGTACAACTGCAACTTTAGATGAATTAGAAAATATACAATAATGAGCAACCTTTTAGATAAAGCATCAATTATATTAACACCTACTGCGTATAACAATGGAGAAGCACTATGTGTTAAACCAAGTGATGGAAGTGGTGATTTTGATTTTAGCAGAAATTCAGCAGCTACAAGAGTAAATGCTCAAGGTCTTGTTGAAAACGTACAGATACTATCGAGTAATTTAGTGCAGAATGGCGACTTTTCAGAGGAGGGTGTAGAGGAAGTTTCTAACGGCAGTTTTTCACAAGAGGGGGTAGAGGAAATTACCAATGGAGATTTTAGCAGCGATACGGGTTGGGGTATGCAAGCAAGTTGGAGTATTGCAAATGGTAGTGCAAATTTTGATGGGCTTGCAAGCCATTATATCCAACAATCAAATGTTTTTGCGGCAAACACTAATTATAAGCTAACTTTTACAATATCAAATAACACAAGCGGTATAATTTCAATAAGAGATGGTGCAGCAACAGTACTCGTTCCTAATACAAATTATACAAATGGAACTTATACTTTTTATATAACATCAACCGCAAATACATCTTTAAAGATTTTTGGAGTAGGTGGCTCTGGTTCTTTATCAATAGACAACGTTTCAGTACGTGAGGTAGCTCAAGATTGGACTTTAGGTACTGGGTGGAGTATTGGAGAGGATAAGGCGATACATACTGGAGCGCAATCATTAATTCGCCAACTTAACATCCTAACAATAGGAAAAACTTATAAAATTACCTTTGATTTAAGTGGAGCGGACGGTGGCGGCAATTATGCAAAACTTGTTACATCACAATATCCCGAAGGAGGAGCTAACTATACAAGCGATGGCACAATAACAGTATATACTACTACAAATATAGATGACTTGCATATATACGGTGTAGGAGATATCTCTATTACAAACATCTCGGTTAAAGAGGTGGGGCAAAATTGGGATTTGGGAAGTTTTACAAGCATAGGTAACAACGTTGCTAATATTGTAAATTCAACGGGCGAATTATCATTACAACAAGGATTAGGTATTGTGCAAAAAACAATAAAAGTAACTTATACAATAAGCGGGTATGTTAGTGGTGTATTAAGGGTTCAATATGGCAATATTAATGGCGTTAATAGGTCTGCAAACGGAACTTATACAGATTACATAACGGGAGTAGCAGCTAATGATAATTTGAATTTTTATAGTTTAACAAGTGATACAACCGCTTCTATCACAAACATTTCAGTAATCGAAATTACCACCGATACCTCCCTACCGAGAATAAACTACGAGGGCTTTAGTTATCAAGATGCTTTAGGGAGTGAGGAAATTGTAAATGGTGATTTTAGTAATGGAAGTGCTAATTGGGGAAGCTATATTACTGGCTCATCGACAATAGTTTTTACAGATGTTGCAACTTTAAATATAGATGCATCAAATAGTAATGTAGGAATTTACCAAGAGAATGTATTTACAAGCGGTAAGCAATATAAGATTGTTTTAAAAATGAAAGCATCATCTTCATTTGATGCTGAAATATTAGAAACACAACAAGCAAGTACAATATCAACAATAGGCTCTGTAAGTTTAACAACATCTTACCAAGATTTTACTTTTTATTTTACCGCAACGGGTAGTAATGATATTTTCGTACATAGAAAATTTAACGCAGCAAGTGCAAACCAAAGTATAAGCATAGACAACGTATCTGTAAAAGAAGTACTCGGGCAAGAAGTAGTGCCAGATAGTGGGTGCGGAAGTTGGTTGTTTGAACCGCAGAGTACAAATTTAATAACACAATCTGAATTATTTAGCGATGCAAGTTGGGCAAAACTTGGAAATTCTTCCTTTGGTTTTGTTACTGGTATTGCACCTAATGGTGCTACGTCTGTTTATGAAATAACCTCTGATGGTGGTGGTGGAAAATTACAATATACCATTAGTGGATTAGCTATCAATACAGAGTATACCTTAAGTTTTTATGCTAAAAAAGAAAGTGATATTACACTAGTTCAGTCTAGAATATTGTCTCTAACAGGTGGTAGTGGTGGAACTAATTTAACAACTGTAAATTACCAAAATGACTTAATAACTGACCAATGGGTAAGAATAACTCACACGTTTACAACAAATGACACTTTAGGCAACTATATTTTATACATATCTAATGCTCTAACAAGTGGTGATACTTTGCAGCTTTGGGGCGCTCAAGTCGAGGCTTTAAGCTACGCAACATCTTACATACCCACCTCTGGCTCAATAGTTACACGTAACCAAGACTTATGCACCAATGGCGGTAGTTTAGCAAGTATAAATAGCACAGAGGGTGTTTTATATGCAGAGATAGCAGCTTTGGCTGATGATGGAACAAATAGGGTTATTAGTTTATCCGATGGAAGTACGGCTAACAGAGTTAGCATTGTATTAGGAACAATATCAAATCAAATTAGAGGACAAGTTTTATCAAGCGGTACAAGTTTTGATTTTTCTACTACAAGCTATAATACTTTAAACAATAATAAAATAGCTATTTCATACAAATTAAATGATTTTAGTATGTGGATAAATGGTACTAAAGTTTCAACAGATACGAGTGGCAATACTCCAGTTGGTATGAATACAATAAGTTTTAATGCGGGAGGTGGTACATTACCTTTCTTCGGCAAAACAAAAGCACTTGCAGTTTGGAAAGAGGCTTTAAGTGATAGCGAATTACAATCTTTAACAACAATATAATGAATATATACAAGACAAATTTTCCAACAGAGCAAGAGGGCAAAGACTACCTTTTAAGTATTGGTGTTTTAGTTGAAACAGAGGGCGAAATAGTATTTGCAAAAGATACGGCAGCCGTTGTTTATATCGGTAAGGTGGTAAAAATACCCGCTACTTATGATGCAGATGGTAATATAATTACACCGGCGGTTTACTATGATGGTTATGCCATAGATGTAATGAGCAGCTTGGATTTAGACTTTGGCGCTTTTATGGTATACCCAATAGAGGCAGCACATAGCTTTTACGGATATGCACGAAACGCAGAAGTACCTAAATAATTAGTATATTTGATACTTAACCAAAAACCAAATACAATGGGAAAATTATCAAAAAGTGAGTTAAAAGAATTTAAAGAGCAAGAACAGAAGAAACAAGCAATCTTACACGATTTAGGATTATTGGCTACACAGTCACATACACTATCTCATATGTTTGCAGAACTTGCAATGAAGCAAGAAAAGAACAAGAAGGAACTTGAAGAGAAATATGGTAACATAGAAGTAAATCTTGAAGATGGAACTTTTAAATTAATCACAGATGAAAAGAATAAGTAAACACATTTCTTACAAAGAAGCAGTTGGTTCTAATTATGCTAAACAAAAAGGTATAAAGAATAAACCAAATGAAGAACAAGTTGAGAATATGAAACTATTAGCTGAAGAAGTGTTTGAACCATTAAGAGAGTGGGTAGATGCACCAATTAAAGTAAATAGTATGTTTAGGTCTTTAGAACTTAATACTGCCTTAAAAGGTTCTAAAACATCATCTCATATGAAAGGTGAAGCAATGGACATAACAAGAATGGCTTGTGGTAAAGAAAATTGTAAATCTAACCTAGAAATGTTTCATTGGATAAAAGATAATTTAGAGTTTGACCAGCTTATTTGGGAATTTGGTTCAGAACCTAAATGGTTACACGTTTCTTATAACAAAGACAAAAACAGAAAACAAGTATTAGTAACTAAAAAAAGAGGTGTTTATTACACTTATTAATATGGCAACAGACTACAGAACACTTTTAATTAATTTAGGCACATTTATTTTCTCAATGTCAAACGTTGATGTATTTTTAAAGATTACACTTTTACTTTTAACTATTGGGTATACCGCACACAAGTGGTACTTAATGAATAAGAACAATGGAAAAAAGTAAAAAAAAGTTTAAAGATACAAGGGTAGGTAAATTTCTTACTAAAGCTGCACCAAACATTCTTAAAGGTGTTAGTGATGTTGTGCCAGATGCTGGTATTTTAAAGCTAATAGGTGGTCTTATAAGCAAAGATGAAGTACTTACACCTAAAGACAAAGAAGAAGCCTTAAAACTGCTTGAATTAGATATTATAGAAATGCAAGAGGTTTCTAAAAGATGGAGTGCAGATATGTCAAGTGATAGTTGGCTATCAAAAAATGTACGTCCAATGATGTTAATCTTTCTTACTATCTCAACTTGGTTATTAATTCTTATGGATAGCCTAAATATAGATTTCGGTGTAAGTGTTGAATGGATAGATTTACTTAAATCACTTTTACTTACAACCTATGTTGCATACTTTGGTTCAAGAGGTATTGAAAAATATAAGTACATTTCGCAGAAATAGAATACTATCCCAAAATCATTATCTTTTATTTTTAAGTATATTATTATTTTTTTTAATATATATTTTTAGATTTATATTTATATATATATTTCTAATTATTTATTTTATATATTTGAAGTAATAAAAAAGTGTAAAGTTATTACATAAATCTGACTTAAACAAATAAAAGATGGAAAACACAAAATGTATTGCAGTAAGAAAAGATTATTACTTATTAATTGTAAATGATATTTCACTAGGTGAGTTTGAAAGAAGTGAGTTAAGAAACATTATAGAAGTTATAGATAATGCCATCTAAATTATCAAGAAGTAAAATAGTTAAAAAACTAGATGCTATCTTTAGCCAGTACATAAGATTAAAAGATGCAGACCATAACGGTGATGTAACTTGCTTTACTTGTGGTAAGGTATCACACTATAAAAAAGGTATGCAATGCGGTCACTTTCAATCAAGAAAACACTATGCAACAAGATGGTTAGAAATGAATGTAGCGGTGCAATGCGTTGGTTGTAATATGTTTAAAGCTGGTGAACAATATTTATTTTCAAAGTACCTGGATGAAAAGTATGGTGATGGTACTGCTGAAGAATTATACATAAAATCAAAAGAAACTGTAAAGTATTCTACTGATGAACTACAAGATATGATTAAACACTATAAAGACTTGGTAGATAGTTTATAAAAGACTATCTTTAACTATTCTGTTTTGTTAAGGAAAAGGGGTTTGACTTTATGTTAAGCCTTTTTTTTTGCTTTTATAGTTTTGTTATTAAATATTTTGTTTATATTTGTTTATTATTAATTTAAACTTAACAGAAATGAGAACACAAAAACACGATTTAAAAGACGAAATTAAAAGATTAGAAAAAGACTTGCAATATGCAGTTTTAAACCTTGATGCATTTACACAATTATCTATTAATAAAAGATTAGATGATGCAAAATCAACTTTAATAAATATTCAGTAATGCAAACTAACTTTTCACAAGAAACTGCACAAACAAAATTTGACGAGTATACATATAGGATAGAAGCCTTATGTAATAAGATAGAAGAACTAAAAGCAAAAATAGAAGTATCACAAATATTTAAACAAAATGGATAGAGAAAAATTATTAGATTTGTACAAGAAGTACGAACTTGGAAAAACCGATGTGTATAAACATCAACACTATGTCATAATCACACGACAAGGTATCGAAAAGATTGCAGCAAAAGAAAACATAGCAATCAATTATGAGGTTGTAAAGTGTGAACCTAACTTTGCGGTTGTAAAAGCATATGCAAAAAAAGAAGAAGTACAAATTGAAACCTTTGGTAGTGCATTGAAAGGTGCTAACTATAAAGATGGTAATTGCAACAGTTGGTATGTAATGGAAATGGCAGAGAAACGTGCATTGTCAAGAAGTGTACTAAAACTAACTGGTTTCTACGAACTGGGTGTATTTGGTGAAGATGAAAGTGACGATTTTAAAAGAAAATAATATGCAGATAAAACAAGAATTTAAAGATTTAATACCACCACTAACAAAAGAAGAATTTAAGCAATTAGAAAATAATTGTATGAGTGAGGGTATAAGAGAAAAAATACTTACTTGGAATGGTTTTATTATAGATGGACATAACCGTTATGAAATAGCCACCAGGTGGGATTTAGATTTTGAAACCGAAAGCAAACATTTTGATAATGAAGAAGCGGTTAAGGAATGGATGATACTAAACCAATTTGGTAGAAGAAATTTAAGCAACTACCAAAGAAGTGTTTTAGCATTAGAACTTGAAGATGTTTTTAGTAAAAAAGCAAAGGAAAATCAAGGTAAAAGAAACGACATTAAGCAGATATCTGCGGAAAGTAAACCTATAGAAACAAGAAAAGAACTATCAAAGGTTGCATCAGTTTCACACGATACTATTGCTAAAGTAAAAAAGATACAGGAGAAAGCACCAGAAGAAGTAAAAGCAAAATTAAGAACTGGTGAAGTAAGTATTAATGCTGCTTATAAAGAAATTAAAAAAGAAGAAAAGAAAGCTGAAAAAGAAAACGAAAGAGATAGACTAGCAGAAATCGGAAAAAACAAAAAGATTGAAATTGATTTTAGATTAGGTGATTTTGAAGAAGTTTTTAAAGACATACCAGATGGTAGTATTGATTGCATTATAACAGATCCACCATATCCAAAAGAGTTTATTGAGGTTTGGAGCAAACTATCAAGGTTTGCAAAAAGAGTATTAAAACCAAATGGATATTGTGTTGCTTATTCTGGTCAAATGTATCTCCCAGAAGTAATGAAAAGAATGTGTGAGAATTTAGATTACTACTGGACATTTGCGGTTTATCACGAAGGTCAAACACAAATTGTTAATGGTATAAATTTAATGTGCAGATGGAAACCAGTTTTAATATTTCAAAACGGAAAAAAGAAAATAGAAAATACATTTCAAGATTATTTTATTTCAGAACAAAGAGAAAAGAATGGTCACGACTGGCAACAAAGTAAAAGTGGTGTTGCTTATTTAATAGAAATGTTTACTAAAAAAGGTGATACAATATTAGAACCATTTGCTGGAAGTGGAACAACAATGATTGTGGCAAAAGCAAAAGGTAGAAATGTAATTGGTGCGGAAATAGATGAGAAAACATTTAATATTGCTAAAGCATTAATATAGTGACTAAAAAGGAAAATACATTTAATAGAAAAAATGACTTATACTTTAGTCAATGGATTAGAAATAATTTAGATGATGCACATACTGGGTATAGGTGTTATGATTTGGATTTTGTTCTATGGCACAAAACAAATAAAAAAATTATGCTTGTAGAATTAAAAAGCCATAATGCAGAAGTAAAACCAGACCAAAGGTATATGCTTGGATTATTGGATAAATGGATTAAAAAAGGCATTTCAAAAGATTGGAAATTTTATGGAACAAATTTAATTACCTTTGAAAAAAATAATTTTGAAGATGGTAAGTGTTTTTTAAATAACGAGGAAATAAAGGAAAAAGATTTAATGGATTTTCTTAATTTTAAAACAAAATAAAACACGAGGTATTGCGTGTAATGACAATACCAAATTTAAACTATATATTATGAGTGCAATTATCAACGGAAGTATTAGAGTAGATAAACTACCAAAAGAAAAATTTATTAAGGGTCGTGACGGCGCGGTGTACTACAATTTCACAATAGCAATACAAGATGAAACTAGGTATGGAAACAACGTAGCTTTTATGGATAGCCAAACCAAAGAAGAAAGAGAAGCAAAGGTTGCTAAAAACTATCTTGGAAACGGTAAGGTGGTATGGATGTCATCACCAGATGGTGTAACGGTTGCTGAAAGAGATGATCAACCACAAGCAGTGGCAGAACCAGCAAGTGATGACTTACCATTTTAATTAGCCTAACTTTAAAAGGTGTGAGTTTTTAACTTGCACCTTTTTTTTATATATTTAACAAATGACAGAAAAAGAAACAGAACAGAATATGTTGATGGAGTTTATTGCAGATACTTGCAAGATAGACATTGACGAAAAAATAGATTATCCACCAGTATGTTTAAGCTATGGTGAAAAGGTTTTACAATCAGATAAAGGTGATTTACTTATACCAATAGCTTTAGGTACTTTTGGCAATCTTTCAGTAATTACTGCACCACCAAAGACCCGTAAAAGTTTTTTTTGCTCTTTACTTGCAAGTGCTTATTTAAGTGGTTCAAATATTTACGGTGGACAAATAAAAGGACATAGAGGTAATGGTGATTTAATTTATATAGATACAGAACAAGGAAGCTGGCACGCATCTAAAGTGTTTAAAAGACCATTAGATATGGATAGCAACATACCTAAAGATAAATACCATACGTTTGCATTACGTACAGTAGCTTTTAAGGAACGTTTAGAGTTTATTGAATACTATTTAAAGGAACATATAAAAGAACCATCACTTTTAATTATAGATGGTGTGGCTGATTTGTGTGCAGATGTAAACAACATAGAAAAAAGTAATGAATTAGTAAGTGCATTAATGAGAATAAGCCAACAACAAAACGCACATATCATTTGTGTGATACATCAAAACTTTGGTAGTGCTAAACTTGGTACTGGGCATTTAGGTTCTGCACTTGAAAAGAAGGCGGAAACTGTCGTGATTTTGGAAGCAAACACAGTAAACAAAGATTGGACAACGGTTAAGTGTGGTAGAAGTAGAGGGTACTCTTTTGAAACATTTAGCTTTGAAGTAAACGAAAAAGGATTGCCAACAATAGTAAATGATTTATATGATCCGTTAAAATGATATGGTAAAAAAAACAATGATATTAGTTGCTAAAAAGCATAAAGAGTGGGTAGAAATAGTTTTATCCTTTGGTTGTAAACAAGAAACTGCTGAAGATATTGTACAAGAAATGTATTATAAGATACAACTGAAACTTGAAAAAGGTTTGGATATAATGTACAATGAAGAAGAAATAAACTACTACTATATTTTTAAGACTTTAAGAACATTGTTTTACGATTTAAAAAGAAAAGGTAAAAACATTACTATGGTTTCTATGGATGACATACACTTAACCACATCAGATGTAAACTATCAAGAACCATATGATAAAATACAAGAAGAACTATCAAAGATGTTTTGGTATGATAGAAAGGTGTTTGAAATAATAAATGAAGGTGAAAGCATTGCAGAATTTTCTAGGAAAAGTTTAATACATTACTATTCACTTTACAACACATACAACAAAGTAAAAAGCAAACTAAAGAAACTATTATGAAACTAGGTAACATTATTTATTACATCACAAAATATACTGGTATTAAATACCTAGTAGATAAATACCACAAGTTAAGAGGTACTAAATGTGATTGCAACAACAGAAGAAAAAAGTTAAACGAAATAAAAATTGATAGATGGTAAAATTTACTAAAGAAGATTTTGAAAGCTGGAGCAACTTTCGCTCTGAACCAAAGAACACATTACAACCTAATGAGTTTGAACTTATATGCCATTTGCATAGTGTTTACTATAACCATAAATATGTAAAACCTTGCACGTGTAATCCAAAAAAAATAAAGTTATGGATAAAACAACTTAACGTAATTTGGAATAATGGGAATTAAAACAATAAATGAGTGGGAAAAGGCAGTTGTATTTCTTCTTAACCTTGATGGGTGGGAGTTAGAACATTGTGGTGACGGTTATTCAAGATATGATGCAAAAGGTAAAACACCGAAAGGCAAGGATTGCGTTATAGAAATGAAATTTAGAAATAAGTACTATGAAGACAAACTAATTGAAAAAGACAAATACGATAGCTTAATGGCACTTGATGGTGTTGTTAGGTTATTTTTTGTTAATGACCCTAAAGGTAATTTTATGTATTGGTTAGATAATTTAGAGATGCCAAAGCCAGTTAAAAAATACTGTCCAGATACTACAATGTGGACAAAGAAACGACTTTTAAAAGATGTTTACTTGCTTAAAGAAAACCAAGCGGTTAGAATAAATATAAATATAGAACCAAATTAGTTGTTAAATGTTTTGTTTATAAAGTAAAATAGTGTTACTTTGCATAAAAATAACATTATGGAAGTAAACAAAGCAGCTTGGGAAAAGTTAAGAAAGCAAATAGAATATCATACTGAACAAGATAGTGAGATAACTGATGTACATATTAACTACCAAGTAAAACCAGGTAAAAAGAATTATTTAAAACTAAACATAACAATAGACAAATGGGACAAGATAACAGAATAGAAAAATTAGAAGCACAAGTTGAAATATTAAAAGCACAATTACAAGATGCACAATTACATACTTATGTAGGTGAAACAGATACATTGCATTGTTTAGATGGTGAGTTGTATATTGGTTACGATGATAACAAAACACTTGTGATGGAAGTAGACCAGCTTTTTAAAGACTTACCAAGCATAATTAGTATGGTAACTAAAGAGCAAAAGAAGATGCAAGAAATGCACCTTAAAATGATTAAACAAGCATTATGATTTTATTAGTAGATGCAGATAGTTTAATTTTTGCGAGTTGCTATCGTAAAAGAGAAACACCAGATGACGAACTATACTACACAAACATAGAAGATAGTAGAGCAAAGTTTGATGAGCAATTTATGGCTATTGTTAATCACCTTGAAGAAAAATATCCTATTGATAAAATTTTAACCTTTAGTGGTTCAAAGGGTAACTTTAGAAAACTAATCACACCAAAGTACAAAGCCAACAGAAAGAAACAAGAATTACCACCACTATTAGATGAGATGCACCAATTCGTAAAAGAACAATATGATAGCATTTGGGGTTACGGTGTAGAAACAGATGATATGGTTGCAAGGTACTGGAAGCAAATTAGTGATGATATAGGTAGGGATGAGGTTATGATTGTGTCAATAGATAAAGACTATAAACAGTTTCCTTGCTTGATGTACAACTATCATTATAAGCACAAAGAGATATTAGATATATCAGAAGAAGAAGCTATGTACAATTTCTATGAGCAATTTATAATCGGGGACAGTGCAGACAATGTGCAATACTTTCGGGGCAAGGGAAAAGTGTTTGCTGGTAAGTATTTAAAAGATTGTGAAACAAAATACCAATACACAAGAAAGCTATATGAATTATTTAAACAAGAATACAAAGGTAAAGCAAGACAAAAATACACCGAGTGTTATCACCTTTTAAAATTAAGAACAGAATAAATATTAAAATGGCAAGAGCAGTTAAAAGAACAACTTTAGCTTTTTTGGTTTCTTCACCAGAAAAACAAAGTAAAATGTATAATGATTTAGAACTTAAATTATTAAATTTAGAATATAAATATTTTAAATTAATTTCTGAAAATAAAAGTTTGAAAAAAGATAATCAAAATCTTGAATATAACATATTAGAAAAACAAAGACATATTGAAAATTTGGTTGATAAAATATATAGAAAAGCTAAATCTCAAAAAAACAATGAAAAAAATCCTAAAACATATTTAATAAAAAACAATCATACAAAACTTTATAAAATTGGTTATTCAAAAAATCCTAAACATAGAGAAAGAACTTTGCAATCTCAAGAACCAAGTATTAAAATGGTTAAGATTTGGAATAAGAATATAGAAAGAAAATTACATAAATTATATTCAGAATATAGAGTAAGAGGTGAATGGTTTAATTTAACACCAATACAAGTAAAATATATATGCACACAATTTTAAAATAAAATGAAAGACAAAATAGTAGAAGATTTAAAAAGAGAATTTGATATAAGAAGTTGTGTAGGAATAGACAAATACAAAACAACACTACAAGACAATAACAAAGATGATTTTTTGCAGCACCTTAAAGAAGAACTAATGGATGCAGCTTTATACATACAAAAACTACAAAGCAAATGAAAGCAAAAGATAAAGCAATTGAGTTAGTAAATAAGTTCCTACAAATTTATGACGGTAGAGTTCCACAAGCTAAACAATGTGCATTAATATGTGTAGATGAAATGTTAGCTTTTGATTTAAGGTTTTTTGATATCGAATTTTTGAAAGAAGTTAAAAAAGAAATAGAAAAATTATAATATGAATTACAACACAATACCAACAATATTAGAAACACCAGAACAAGTAAGTGAATTACTTATTACTTTAACTGGCATAGATATATACAAACAAACAAGGCAAACCGAATACGTTGAGCATCGTGCATTGCTTTGTCATATATTAAGAAACAAACTTGATATGAGGTGGGTAAGTATATCAGACTTTATAAAATCAAAGGGTAAATCATTTGACCACGCAACGGCAATACACGCAAACAAAATGTACCCATTGTATAAAAAAGATAGATTTGATTATTACGATAAACTTGAAAGTAACTTTATAGTTAAATCACAAATAGAGTATAGCCAAATATCAAAGTTAGAAGTAATACAAAAAAAGTATTCAACATTAGAAAAAGATTATTTCAAAGCAATAGAAAAACTAAACCAATTTGATGGTGGTTATACTAAAAACGAAAAGAAGTACAGAACATTAGAAGAAGAACAAAAAACAATGTATGATGAACGTGCAGCTTTAGTATTAAAGTCTTTTGAATGGAAGCAAAACAATAGTGAGTATGAAATAATAAACTGTGCAACGTGATAAAAAAAGAATGGCTATTTATGCAAACACCAAAAGAGAAAGCATACCAGTTAGTAAAAGCATTTTATGTAGAAACAACAACAAGCACACAAGCAAAGAAATGTGCTAAACTACATATAAGTATTATACTTGAAAACGAAATACTAAAACCATCTAACAATATAGAATACTATCAAGAAGTGCTAAACGAAATAGAAAAGCTATGATAGATTTAAGATTAGGAGATTGCTTAATAGAAAGCGATAAAATAGAAAACGGAAGCGTTGATTTA
>Ga0209223_10003067_pt1 | contig 16184 bp, 17 predicted proteins | sample COG_06_FD_184750 | JGI IMG/M metagenome (GOLD analysis project Ga0209223, IMG submission 184750) | Pelagic Microbial community sample from North Sea - COGITO 998_met_06 (SPAdes) (version 2) | ecosystem: Environmental > Aquatic > Marine > Neritic zone/Coastal water | place: Helgoland, sampling...
AATATTCAATCAAAACTTCGGGTAATAACAAGTTAGCAACAGCTAATAAAGATTCAGATAACATACTATAAATTTATGTTCAAAGTTCTGAATTTTTAAACGACCCCACAACTTTTGGTATTGATCCGATGAATGCGTACCAGAAGTCCAATGGGAAAAAATCTGGTAGGTATGTGCATAAATTGGTTGCACAACATTTTTTAGAGAGAAAAGAGGATGAGATTTATGTAATTCATTTGAATTATGATAAATTGGACAACCGTGTTGAGAATTTGAAATGGGCTACAAAACGCGAAAAGGAATTACATCAGTTTAGTGGGCCAGCGCATATCAATAGAAAACCGAGGTTACATTCAGCTAAATTGACTGAAGCTCGTGTGCGATTGATCAAAAGAAAAATCAATGATCCTAATAGGAAAACCAGAATGAAAATGATTGCCAAACAGTTTGGTGTGTCGGAGATGCAATTGTATCGTATAAAATCTGGTGAAAATTGGGGACATGTCACCGATTATTAAGGAAAATAAAAATATAAAAACACCTCAAAGGGTGTTTTTTTATGTTCGATTCTCAAAGAAAATTATGTTGGTAAAACATGAAATATATATCATGTTTTTAATTTAAAAAAAACATGTTTTCGTACCTTTGAATTAAAATCTCTCTGGTATGGAAGACATGCTTTTTTATGATAGAATGCAATTTGCATTTACCATTACTTTCCATTATTTATTTCCTCAGTTAACAATGGGACTCTCCCTAATTATTGTATACTTCAAATGGAAATTTCTTCGTTCTAAAAATCTTGTTTATAATGATTCGGCAAAATTTTGGATGAAAATTTTTGCTATTAATTTTTCTATGGGAGTGGTTACAGGAATTCCCATGGAGTTTCAATTTGGTACCAATTGGGCTAAATTTTCTGAATTGACGGGTAGTGTTGTGGGGCAGACTTTAGCCATGGAGGGAATGTTCTCCTTTTTCTTAGAATCCTCGTTTTTAGGACTCTTTTTATTTGGTGAAAAATTACTCGGACATAAACTTCACTTTTTAACAGGCTTTCTTGTTTTTCTAGGTTCTTGGATGAGCGGTTGGTTTATTTTGGCTACCAATGCTTGGATGCAACATCCTGTGGGCTATGAAGTACTTGAGAACGGTAAATTTGTATTGACCCATTTCTCAGAGCTATTTACCAATCCCTGGTTGTTGCCTGCGTATTTGCACAATCAAGCTGCTTCCTTGGTAACAGCTTCTTTTGTAGTTGCGAGTATTGGAGCTTTTTATGTGTTGAGCAATAAACACGAAAAATTCGGAAAATTATTTTTAAGAACAGGAGTGGTTTTTGGGTTGATTTCTGCATTGATAGTTGCTTTCCCAACAGGAGACATGAATGCTAAAAATGTTGCAAAATATCAACCGGCTTCCTTTGCGGCCATGGAAGGAATTTTTCATACCGAAGAGGGTGGAGCAGAAATCGTATTGATCGGTCAGCCAAATATGAAAGAAGAGCGTTTGGATAATAAATTTGCAGTTCCAAATGTATTGAGTTTTCTTACGTATCAAGATTGGAATGCTGAGGTTAAGGGCTTGAACGAGTTTGATAAAAAAGATTGGCCAACAAATGTTCCTGGCTTGTATTATTCTTACCATATTATGGTTGGTTTGGGAACCTTATTTATTGGATTGATGGCCTTGGCGATGTTTTTATCATGGAGAGGTGTTTTGGTGAAAACAAAATGGGTATTGTGGGCCTTATTGTTCGCGGTTCCATTTCCTTATATAGCAAATATTACGGGTTGGTATACTGCCGAATTAGGAAGGCAGCCTTGGTTGGTCTATGATTTGATGCGGACTGCAGCCGGAGCTTCGCTAACGGTTTCCTCAGGGAATACTTTGTTTACCTTATTAGGCTTTATCGGGCTATACTTATTATTAGGTTTGTTGTTCCTCATATTGGTGGGGAAATTAGTGTATAACGGACCAAAAACTTTAAAAGACTAAGCTATGGAGTTATTTTGGTACAGCGTATTGATCGGGATGTTGGCAATCTATGTCGTTTTTGATGGTTATGATTTTGGAGCTGGAATTGTGCATTTGTTTTTTGCGAAAAAAGAAGAAGACAAACAACTGATCACGAAGTCCATTGGGCCTTTTTGGGATGCCAACGAAGTTTGGTTGATTGCGGCAGGTGGACTCTTGTTTTTTGCTTTTCCGTTATTATATGCTTCAGCTTTTAGTGGTTTTTATTTGCCTTTGATGATGATTCTTTGGTTGCTTATCTTCAGAGCCATCGGTTTGGAATTGCGTGGGCAGATAAACCATTCTATGTGGCATGCTATATGGGACAAAGCTTTTGGGATCTCTAGTTTGTTATTGGCCTTGTTTTTTGGATTAGCTTTAGGGAATGTAGTACGTGGTGTAAATTTAGGAGGTGTTGAGAACGGTGTTTCAAGCTATGAGGCTACTTATTTTTTTCTTCCGTTATGGAATAGTAGTTTAGATCCTTTATCAGAGCGCTTGGGAGTGATCGATTGGTTTACCTTGTTGTTAGGAGTTATCGCTGTGATTTCATTAACGATTCATGGAGCCAATTGGGTTATTTTAAAAACCAATTCAACGCTAAATGAGCAATTGAAAAAAATGATTTTCCGTTTGAATTTTTTACTCGTGTTGTTTTTAATAGCATCTGTTTCTACCTTAGATATTGTGCAACCTACTATATTTGAAAATTACAAGGAGTATCCTGTGTTGTTTGTTTTTCCTTTGATGACTATGGTAGGCGTTGCAGGACTTTTTGCTGTGAAAATTTATAAAAAAGAAATCTGGGGATTTTTAAGTTCTACCTTGTTCCTTTTTGGTGGATTCACAACAACGGCAGCAGCAATGTATCCAGTTTTGCTACCGTCTACAAATTCTATGAGTGATTCGCTAACTGTCTATAATACGATCACAGAAGGATATGGGTTGTCGGTTGGACTGAATTGGTTTTTGATTGGAATCGTTTTGGTAGTTTTGTATTTCATTGTTCAACATCGTGTATTTAAAGGTAAAATGGATACAGTGGATTACGGAGAGCATTGATTATGACAAAGGAGGAAGTAATACTTGCATTAGAAAAATTAGCGAACCCGGAGAAGGTTGCTTTCAAGTCTCAAAAATTTGGTGTAAAAACGAATTATAAAACGTTAGGAATTTATCATAAAGATTTGAAAATTCTAGCCAAGAAAATTGGTAAAAATACAGCCTTGGGGATTGCCCTTTTTGATACGGAAATTTATGAAGCCAGAATATTATGCAGTAAAATATGTAAGCCGTATGAGGTTTCTGAAGAATTGTTAGATACTTGGGTAGAAACTTTTGATACTTGGGAGACTTGTGATTCCTTTTGTATGGAGCTGATCAAATTTCACGATTTAGCTTTAAAAAAAGCCTTTGAATGGAGTAGCAGGGAAGAAGAGTTTGTCAAAAGGGCTGGTTTGGTGTTGATGGCTGTTTATGGTTTTGCTGATAAAAATGCGGAGAATGCTGTATTTGAAAGTTTTTTTCCTGTACTGCTTAGAGAAGCAAAAGACAATCGAAATTTTGTAAAGAAGGCGGTTAATTGGGCGATTCGTCAAATAGGAAAAAGAAATCAAGATTTAAGAAAAAGTGCCATTGCACTCGCGAAGGAAATAGTCCTATTAGAGGCACCCTCTTCCAGATGGATTGCAAAAGATGCTTTGAAAGAGTTGCAGGGAGAAAAATTAAATGTGTTGGATTATCCTAGAGCGATTTATCGACCGAAATTAAAAACGTAATTTTTTTCGATTCGCTTTTTTTTCGTTGTTGGATTTTTTTGAATCCAATCTTCTTTTGATACTTCCCTTCGTTGGTTTTGTGTTTTTTCTGATTTTAGGCCTTTTGAGGGATTCGAATAACAAGTCTAAAAATCGTTGTATTATTATTTTCTTGTTTTGAAACTGACTTCTACTTTCCTCACACTGTAAAATAATATTTGAGTCTTTGCTGATTCTATTCGCTAGTTTTTTAGCGAGCACATTTTTTTCGTTTTCTGAAAGTGCAGCAGAATTCTTCAGGTCAAAGGTCAACTCAATTTTTGTTGAAACTTTATTTACGTGTTGACCTCCAGGCCCACTGCTTTTTATGCCTTTGAGTGATATTTCCGTTAGAATTATTTTCTGATTCATTCGTTTTCAAACATATTATAATCCTCTTCAAATGCAGTTCCTATCACCACTAGATCTGCTCCATTGTCATAAGCGTTTTGTATGGAGTTTCTAAATCTTATACCTCCACCCACAATAATAGGTATCGAGCAAGAATTTGAAACTTCCTGAATAATTTCTTCCGAAACCGGATTTTTAGCACCACTTCCCGCTTCAAGATAGATCAATTTTTTTCCTTGATATTCACCTGCTAAGGCAGTATGTGTGATATGTTTCACTTCTTTTTGAGAAATAGGTAAGGTGTTGCTAACTTTTTGAGTACTTGTAAATGTACCTCCATCAATCAAAATATATCCTGTAGCAATGCATTCTAATAAACTTTGTCTAAGAAAAGGAACGGCTTGAATTTGTTGTTCAATTAAATATTCTGGATTTCTTCCTGAAAGTAATGATAAAAATAAAACAGCATCTGCTTTTTGAGTGAGCTGAGTGTAATCACCCGGAAAAAGCACTACTGGAAGTTGACTTAACTCTTTTATTTTTGAGACAAATAGATCCGTAAGATCAGGGGCAACCATACTACCGCCAACAAAGATATAGTTAGCCTTTGCATTGTTTATTTTAGAAATAATTTTTTCTATCGTTTTTAACTTAAGCTTGTCTGGATCTAGTAAAATTGCCAATAATTTTTCTCCTTGTTGCTTGGCGACAATAATATCTTGTAGTATTGAACTTTTCATCGATCTAATCTAATGGGATTGCGTAGGCTAAAGTGAATCCATCGATAAATTCAAATTCAATAGCATATGATTCGTTCCAAGGATGCTTTTTTATCCAGCCTGTCGTTTTTTTCTTAGTCAATGTAAAAGGTTCTATCGGAAGGTGTTCCCTAAAAAGCAATCCGCCTTTTGGATGGATTTTATAAAGACTTTCTTTTGCTCCCCATAAAACAGTAAGCTGCTCGATCAAATTTTCATCTGTTAAAAAACTAGATTCCGAACCAACAAATTTATGGGCAATTCGTGTGATTTTATCTCTGTTTTTTTCAATGTCAATTCCTACGCACTTATCACTGATAATAATAGTGGAATAAGTAAATGAATGACTGATTGAAATATGTTTTCCGTCTTTTAAATTGGGTTTTCCCGTTTCGGAATAAAAAAGATCTGTATCAGAATACCCCGCTTTTTTTAATAAATGGCGTACACTAATAAATCCTTTTTGGTGCAATTCTGACCTCATATTTGTCAAGCGAATGATGCTGTTTTCGGATAAAAAAATAGTTTTCAGTTCTTGTAAGGTTTCGGTTATTTTCCAGACTAGAACTGTGGTATTTTTGTCAACGGTAATTGTTTTGGCTAAAGGCATTTATATTGTCAAAGGTATTTTGTAATTTTGCATCCTAATTCACAAATATAAGAACTATGAGTTCAGAAACGTCAACATACACAAAATTTAAGGTAAAAGACATTAGTCTAGCAGACTGGGGTCGTAAAGAGATTCATTTAGCGGAAGCAGAGATGCCAGGTTTGATGAGTTTAAGAGAAGAATATAAAGGTCAGAAACCTTTGGCGGGAGCTCGTATCGCTGGATGTTTGCATATGACTATTCAAACAGCTGTGTTAATTGAAACATTGGTTGATTTAGGAGCTGAGGTAACTTGGAGTTCTTGTAATATTTTTTCTACACAAGATCAAGCTGCTGCTGCTATTGCTGCTGCAGGTGTTTCTGTTTATGCTTGGAAAGGATTGAATGAAGAAGAGTTTGATTGGTGTATCGAACAAACTTTATTCTTTGGAGAAGAGAAAAAACCATTGAACTTAATTTTAGATGACGGAGGAGATTTAACAAATATGGTGTTAGATCGTTACCCAGAGTTGGTTCCTGGTATCAAAGGATTGTCGGAAGAAACAACTACAGGAGTGCATAGATTGTATGATAGAGTAAAGGCAGGAACATTGCCAATGACTGCAATCAACGTGAATGATTCTGTTACTAAGTCTAAGTTTGATAACAAATATGGTTGTAAAGAATCTGCAGTAGATGCAATTCGTAGAGCAACAGATGTAATGATGGCTGGTAAAGTGGCTGTTGTTGCTGGTTATGGTGATGTTGGTAAAGGTACTGCTGCTTCTTTAGCAGGTGCTGGAGCAAGGGTTATTGTAACTGAAATTGATCCAATTTGTGCGTTGCAGGCTGCAATGGATGGATTTGAAGTACGAAAAATGGACAATGCTATTTCTCGTGCTGATATTGTAATTACAACTACGGGTAATAAAGATATCATTGTGGGTCGTCATTTCGAGGCTTTAAAAGACAAAGCTATCGTTTGTAATATTGGTCATTTTGATAATGAAATTGATATGGCATGGTTGAATGGAAATCATGGTGCTTCTAAGGTTGAAATCAAACCTCAGGTAGATCAATATACAATTGATGGAAAAGAGTTTTTAGTTTTGGCTGAAGGTCGTTTGGTCAACTTAGGTTGTGCAACGGGGCATCCAAGTTTTGTAATGAGTAATTCATTTACAAATCAAACATTAGCGCAATTAGAGTTGTGGTTGAACGGAGAAAGCTACAAAAATGATGTCTATATGTTACCAAAGCACTTAGATGAAAAAGTAGCTCGTTTGCATTTATCTAAAATTGGAGTAGAATTGGATGAATTAAGCCAAGATCAAGCTGATTATATCGATGTAAAAGTAGAAGGTCCTTTCAAACCAGAGTATTACAGATATTAATATATTGTACACTGAGCTTGTCGAAGTAATAAACAAAAAACGCCTTGAGTTTCTCAAGGCGTTTTTTTTGTTGTAAGATTTTAGTTTTTAACATATGTTAAGGAGTTGTAGTAAATGCGAGAAATTGAATAAGAACTTGCTAATTTTTGCTAAAAAACCTATCTTAGGTTAAAATTGATTACTTAAAAGGGCTTTATGACAGGAGTTTGCGAACAGCATTTCAAAAACGTCAATAGACTGATGTTTTTGGTTTTCTTCACATTTATTACAATAACGAGTTTTTCTTCTAAAAGTTATGGACAAAACTGCACCGTAAATGCAGGGATTGATGAGACAATCTGTGAAACCGAAACCCTTACGCTACAAGGTGTATTAGGAGGGGCAATAGATTCTTCTTTGTGGGTTCAAACAGGAGGAACAGCTGCATGTCAAGTATTACCAAGGTTAGATGCGGTAATCCCAACAAATGGTATCGGAACATCGATAAAAGGTTTTGAAGATTTTAATCAGAAATTAGAATCACAAAAAATAATTGAGTTACCCAACGGTTTAAGAATAGGGAAATTTACTACAGATATAGGAAAGGCAAAGTTTACGGTGAATAAAATGTCTAGAATTCAGTTGGAAAAAAGAGGAGCTGTTGATGATGACCATCAGGAGCCACGATCAGTAAAATACCACTATTTATGGCATGGACGATCGTTATAGGGGGATTTATGGAACACGAGATGTAATTTTAATGAATAAAAAGGACATCGAAAAGTTTGGATTGGATACTTCTAAAGCAGTAACTGTTTTTAATAATTACGATAGCGTTTACAGAGAGGTTACTGGTTTAACTATAGTACCTTATGACATCCCTGTCTCTTGTGTGGCAACCTATTTTCCAGAATGCAAAGCTTTAATTCCATTGAGTGAAACAGCAAGAAAAAGCAATACCCCAGCCAGTAAATCCATACGAGTTCAAATAAAAAATAGTGCTAGTTTGTAGTCGTTTATCTTTGTGTAGTCCTAATGCTTTAAATGATCCAATCCCTTTTTGATAGGTTTCAAGTAGTATTTTTTTGCAAGCGCGTCACCCTCATTGCTAACAATGAGATCCTATAGTAGTAGAATTTATGTTAATTAAAACCCAAATATGAAGAGAACAATTTATGTACTATGCATTCTTGTTGTTTGCTGTATTTACCAATCCAAAGCACAGGCCATCGGACCCTATATGTCTGATTGTAGCATAGAGTTTCAAGTGACCCCAAGCAAAGCATGGAGTTCAGTAGCCATTACTGTGCCTACAACTACAGCAGATCATTTGAGTAGCTATTTTACAAGAATCCGATTTGGAGAGTTTGGGAAGATAGACATTCAAGATACCTATATAACTAAAATCATTGCAGAGGATTTTACCTATAAAATTGACGGAACAACCTATGATATGAAGATAGACCTGCTTTTTGAGACAGCGTCAAAAGGATTTGTGACGGTTAAAATCAAAGAGAAAGACCAAGAAGAATGGCAGGTTTTATTTGATAAAATAAGCCAATCAATGGAACTTGCAGGACAGAAGATTTCCAATATTGCTACTGTAGGAGCGGAAAGGCTCAATATGCAGGGTTTGAAAACTTACGCTAAATAATTGCGAAATGATTTTTTTTAATCATTTTTAATTCCTAACTATAGCCAACTTATTTGAAATACGCCCCCCAGCACTCCCTTGAGTTTCTTTTTAAAGATGCTTACAAAGCACTATGTATTGTAGCCTACGAATACGTAGTAGACGCAGATCTTGCTGAAGATATTGAGCAGGGTGTCTTTGCGCGTATGTTAGAACGTACCGATTTAGACACCATTAAATATTTACATGCCTATGTGAAGAGAGCCGTTGTCAATGATTGCCTAAAAAGTATAGAAGCCAATAAAAAAAAGATCTCTTTAGAGCAAAGCCACCTCGATCAAAGTCAATCACAGACTTCAGAAGAAACCGAGACCATTACCCGAGAAGATCGTGTTTTTATTCTCAATAAATTATCATTGCTCCCTCCTGGCTGCAGAAAGATTTTCTTGAGCTGCGTGGTGGATGGCATGAAATACAAAGAAGCAGCTGAACTACATAATGTAACCATAAATACCGTAAAGAGTCAAGTGAAAAAAGGCTATAAATTACTGATATACTGCAGAAGAATTTTATTTCTTTCTCCTGTTTTATAAAAAACAATAATAAATCACTTTCACGTCACCCCTTAACAGCCTTTTTGAATCTTATTAATACACGGTTGTGTTTAAAAACTATTTTTTATGAATTACTCATCCATTTTATTAAAGAAACTGCAAGGGAAGCTCTCTGAAGAACAGCATGTTTTGTTCGATGAGTGGTTGGCCTCTTCAAGGTCGAATAAAAAACTGTATTACACCCTGCTCTCTCTAAAAGGAAAAGGTGCGGATGTTGAAAAGCTGCTCTCGATTGATGCCGACGAAGCCTGGAAAAAGGTCTTAAAAACAAGAAAGCAACACCGACCAAAACACAAAATCAGAAAAATCCCTTTGTGGACTGCCTATGCAGCATCTTTGGTGTTCTTGCTCTCCGTGGGGTATTACCTAATTCAAAACACCAATCCATTCGAGGGTCAGTACTCGTCAGAAACCGTTTTAAGAGCCGAGAAAGCTACTGAGAGACAGCAGGCTTCAGAACAGGAACTTGGAAAGTTTTACAGCGCCGGAACCGATGGGGATGATTTTTCAAAAGGCTTTTTAGCAGGTGTTAAAACATTACTCAAAAAAGAAGAAAATTCAGACCTCGTTTACAAAACCCTCTACATTTCCAATGGGAAACCTTTGAAACGTCACTTTCAGACGGAACCCGTGTAAAGCTAAATTCTGGTTCTAGTATCATGTATCCGATGCAGTTTGAGCAAGGCCAAAAGCGCATCGTATACCTTGAAGGAGAAGCCTTTTTTGACGTGACCAAGGACAGCCAGCGCCCCTTTATAGTGCAGACAAAGAATATGAACATTCGTGTATTGGGAACACAGTTTTCTGTAAATTCCTATGAAAACAATTCAAATACCTTTGTAGCCCTATTAGAAGGTTCTGTAAAAGCCTATCCAGCCGGAGAAAAATTCTATTCAGAGAATGCGGTTTTACTAAAACCAAATCAGATGGCTACTTTGATTAATAAATCTACTTCTATGCATCAAGAAGATGTAGATGTAAAACGCGTTATTTCATGGATGCAAAAAGGGATCAGCTTTCGAGACATGCCTTTTAAAGACGTACTGAATACCATCGAAAGACATTTTGATGTGCATATCGAATGCGATCCCTCTATTTTAAATAACAGTTTGTTCACAGCAAGTTTTACCGACGAAAGTCTGGAGGAAGTCTTAGAAACCATCCAACGATACAGAAACTTTGAATACCAAATTAAGGATAAACTTATAACAATTAGTATACAAAAAAACGAAAATACAGTGCCCTAAAAAAATGCGGAAAGTACTGCCATACTTTCCGCGTGAATATGATTAAAACGAATCTCTAACCAATTCATACGCTAAAATATGAAAAAAAATCAAGAAAGGGAGGTCGTAAAAGCCCCTTCCTTACAATTCAGCCTGAAAATGAAACTAACCACTTTATTTGTTTGGGTTTGCATGTTTGAAATAGCAGCAAACTCCTACTCTCAAAACACTAAAATATCTCTTGATATCAAGCAGGCCTCCATAGAGACTGTTTTGAATACCATTGCAGAGAAATCTGACTACCAGTTTTTCTACAATAAAATTGATTTTGATACCCAGCAAAAAGTCACCATCTTCGCAGCTAATGAGCCAGTGACAAGTATTTTAGACCGTTTGTTGCAAAAAAGAAATATCAGTCATGACCTTGTCAATAGTCATATCGTACTTTTTCCTAGTTCAAAAATAAAGAAACAATCACTCTTACAGCAAGAAATACTAAGTACAGGAACCGTAGTAGACGCCTATGGAATTCCAGTGCCAGGTGTCTCCGTAACGGTAAAGGGTAAAAGCCAAGGAACACTCACAGATTTTGATGGGAATTTTGCTATTCGTGTTCAGCCAGGCTCAGTACTTCAATTTTCATTTATGGGCTTTGAAACACAGATGATTACTGTTGTTGATGAAACATCTTTGAACATTCAACTAAAAGAAGCTTCTCAAGAATTGGATGAAGTGGTAGTTGTAGGTTATGGTGAGCTTAAAAGAACAGAAGTAACAGGGGCAATTAGCTCTGTAGACGCAACCAGTTTGGAAAAACTAGCGGTGCCTTCGGTTGATGCCCGCCTGCAAGGACAGGTAGCTGGTTTGAACATTGGAGCTACCTCAGGGGAACCTGGAGCAACTACTAATATTCGCATCCGCGGGAACAATTCCATTTCAGGAAGCAACCGTCCTTTGTTTGTGATAGATGGCTACCCAATGGATGAGGGAGCAGAAGCAGCCTCTTGGGGAGATGGAGGTGCTAGTTATGACGTTGCTATGAATCCCTTATCGATGATCAATCCAGATGATATTGAATCTATAGAAGTGTTGAAAGATGCTTCTGCAACGGCGATTTATGGATCCCGTGGCGCCAATGGAGTAATTGTGATTACCACCAAATCAGGAAAGATTGGAAAAGCAGCCGTGACCTTTTCAACCAGGCAATCCATCAGTCCTGTTCCAACTTATTTCGACATGATGTCTGGATCAGAATGGCGCCAACATTTCAATTGGTTCCAAGAAAATATTGAAGGAAATGAACCAAGGTATAGCTCAGAGGAAATTGCCAATGCCCCGAACACGAACTGGATGAAAGAAATCAGTCAAGTAGGTCAAATGCAACAGTATGCATTGACAGCAAAAGGAGGAAGCGACAAAGTAAAGTATTACCTGAGTGCCGATTATTTAGACCAAAAAGGAGTGATTATCAATTCAGATTATACCCGTGCAAACGTACGCTCTAAAATTGATGCCCGTTTGAATGATAAATGGAGTGCTAATTTGAACATCAATTACAACCGCTCTTATGCCCAACGAAGAACAGTTTCTTCGTATTCAGTGGATTTTGGAGGTCCTGTTTTTAGATCTTTAATCGCACATCCAGATAAATTGCCATTGGACGATCAAGGTTTCAATACCGAATTAGACGATCAAGGAGATTTTTATGCAAATCCACTATCTGAGGCTAGAGATTTATTCAACTTGACAGACAACCAAAGTACAATGATCAATTTGATGCTACGCTATAAAATTACCAATGGTTTGACCTTTGTGATTTCTTCAGGGAATTCTAATATTACCAGTTTGCGTGAAATGTTCTTCCCAAGCAATACATCTGGAGGGAATAGATTCAACGGACGTGGCGTCTACAACACTTCTTTTGTAAATACCTACCGTTTTGAACCCTATGTAAATTATATTAAGAAAATCAAATCACACAATCTTAATTTTACTTTGGGCGCATCCTACAATACAACAGGAATGAAGAGTTTGTTGTATTCAGCAACTAATTTTCCATCAGACACTTTTGGATCCGATGCCATGCATTTAGGAGCCGATATTTTTCAACGTTCTAATAACAAAATGGAACGCTCTCTAAAATCAGCGTATTACAGAGCCAATTACAATTTTAAAGGACAATACTTTCTGAGTTTTACAGGAAGATATGATGGAGCCTCTGTTTTAGCTGAAGGAGAAAAATGGTTGTTTTTTCCAGCTTTTTCTGCTGGATGGACCATGTCAAAAGCTTCTTTTATGCGTCCCTTCAAATCGCTTTCTAACTTAAAACTAAGAGGAAGTTATGGGAAAACAGGGTCTCAATCAGTAGCTCCTTATTCAACCTTTACATTGTTGTCTAAACAAAACCCACCCCTAAATGGTAGTGAACAGTTTGGTCAAGGCTTGGATATAAATTTAGGAAATCAAAATTTGACTTGGGAAGTTACGACACAAGCTGATATAGGGGTAGATCTAGGTTTTTTAAACAATCGCTATAGCTTAACCTTTGATTATTACGATAAAAGCACAGATGGTTTGCTACAGAACAAACAGTTGCCTCCTTCTTCTGGGTTTATTCAAACCAGAGCAAACTTAGGAACTATTAAAAATTCGGGTATTGAATTAGCCATAAAAGCTGGAATTATTGAAAACACGAATTTTAATTGGTCTACGGGACTTACTTTTAGTAATAACAAAACAGAAGTGGTTAATTTAGGTGATGCTAATGTGATTATTGAAGGTAAAAACTTGGTGAATGGTTTAATAAGCGAGCCATCGAACATCATGCAACAAGGAAAGCCTTTTGGTGCCTTTATGGGATACCGTGTGGAAGGTTTGCTACAAGCAGACGATTTCGATACAAATGGAGAGCCATTGGTTCCTTTGTTCAATAGTGAAAGAACACTTGGGTCATGGAAATACAAAGATTTGAATAACGACGGGGTTATTAACAGTGCTGACCGTGAAATTATTGGCGATCCCAATCCCGACTTTACCATGGGATGGACCAATAACTTTAGTTACAAACGTTTTTCTTTAAGTACAGTAGTGTATGCGAGTGTTGGAGCAGATATACTGCATGCTATGAGAGCTTTTAATTATACTGGAACCTCAAAGTTTAATGGGCGATCTGAATGGTATCAAAACCGATGGACTCAAGAAAATCAGCATAACAACCCTTTGTATCCGTCCTATACGCCTAATACAAACCTACAGGTCAACGATCAGATGGTTGAAGACGGTACCTATATCCGTCTGAACAATGTAACACTATCTTATCAAATACCGAGTTTCTCTGTCTTTAATTCAGTACAGTTAAATCTTACAGGAACAAACCTATATACCTATACCAATTATACTGGGTTTAATCCTCATGTAAATTCCAGAGGAACCAATACCATTATTCAAAATGTGGATTTAGGGGGCTATCCAACTCCTCAGACTTATACATTAGGAATCACATTAAACTTTTAAGAACCATGAAACAGCCAAAAAATAATATAGTAGCAAAATTTTACGGTATCTATTGTGCCGTTTTACTCTTATTGGTAAGCACCGCATGCAATCTAGACGAAACACTTTATTCTGCTGCAAGCCGTGAAAATTATTTTGTCAATGCAGAAAATGCTGAATCTGGTGTTTTAGCCATTTATAAATTACAAAACAAAATCTATGGAAATGTAGATTTTGGAATGCCCAGGTTTACCTTTTTAACAGCACCCCATGCCAGCTCAAAATCAGCAGGGTTTCGTATTTATTCAAATTATACCTTTAGTCCTGCCGATATGAATTTGTTGCGTCTTTGGGAAAGCCCTTACCGTGCCATCAATCAGTCAAATACAATTATCAGTAGTCTTGCTAAAATTGGTATGAACATTGAGAAGCGCAATGCTTTGATCGCAGAAGCTAAGTTTTTAAGGGCTTATAACTATTTTAATTTAGTGCGCTTGTTTGGAGAAATTCCATACAGTAATCAAGAAACCCTTGGAGAAGAGGACGCTTATGCACCATTTCTTTCAGTGGCAGAAATTTATACCCGCTTACTAGAAGACCTATCAGAAGCTACTATGGATGCACTTCCCGATGTGAGGATGGATACTGAAAAAGGAAGAGTTTCCCGTGCTGCTGCTTTGACTTTGAAAGCGAAAATTATGTTGACCATGGCAGGTAAACCTCTTGAAGATAATAGTCATTTAGAGGAAGCTGCTATTATCTTAACAGAGTTGGTTGACAACAGTGCCAATTATGAGTTGGAATTATTGGACGATTATACCAGTATTTTTGCTACAGACAACAAATTGAACAAAGAAGTTATTTTTGCCATTCAAAACGAAGCAACAGTAGAATTAGGAGGGACTAGCATTTCTTTTACAAGTTCACCCTCTTGGTCTTTGACTAATACGAAAGGAAATGGTTTGTATGCGGTTGATGGCGATTGGTATGCAAATAGTTTTATAGATGGTGATAAAAGAAGAGAGGTAATTGTAGATTCTTACTACAGTTATAAGCATAAAAAAATAGTCACTTGGGGCACAAATCCTTATGTTGATGGAACAACTAGAGGGCTTTTTCCATGGAAACACCGTGATCCAGCCTGTACAACAGGAAACAATGGAAGTACAGATTTTATTATTTTTCGATATGCTGATGTATTGTTGATGCATGCAGAAGTTGAAAATGAACGCAATGGAGTTACTCCAGTAGCTATTGATGCCATCAATCAAGTGCTCAATAGAGCCAATGCAAATACACTACAGTTAAATCAAGATCCAAATGGACAGGCTTGGACAAAAGAATCGTTGCGTGAATTTATTTTTCAAGAACGCATGCGCGAACTCTGTTTTGAATTTCATGAAATTTTTGACATTCGTCGATTCGGAAAAGTACAGTGGTCTATTGAAAATAGTAGGGACTGTATTGAAGGGAATGTGAGTTACGATCCATCGATGGATTATTTCCCAATCCCTACCTCAGAAATGAATGCAAGAGATTAATTATTGTACAACCTATAAATGTAATCAAACATGAAAACAATCAAAAAAGTTAATTTATTGTTTGTGATAGCAATCAGTTTACTGGGAGCTTTTACCAATAGCTTAAACGCTCAGAAAATCACTAAAAACTTTGCTACCTTCACCTCAGATTGTGTGGTAGAATTTGACATTGCTCCAACCTGTGCTTGGCATGATATCAATATTCGTCCAGCATCAGGGGGAAACGATAAAAATACCCGAATCTTGCTAAGAGATGCTGGTAAAATACAACTCTTTAACTCTAAAGAGATAGCAAGTAACTTTAAGTATAAAGTTGATGGTACCAAATACAACTTTAGAGTTTCTCTGTATTTTAAGGACCTGAAAATTCCATTGGTTACCGTAGAAGCAAAAGAAGCATTTTCAAAAAAATGGACAGTGCTGTTTGAAAGAAGCACACAGATTTCAAAACTTCCCGTTGGGATGTTAGAGGTCTTAGGAAAAAACACCTCAAAGCTTCATTTGACAAAGGTTAAAGCGCATAAAATGGAAACTTAAAGAGTAATTTTTATGTGTTTAAAAGAGCTATAACAACAGGTAACTCTTGAAATATAATAATTTAAAAGGTTGATTATCAATACTATAAATGATAAGTAGCCTTAAAAATCACCACCTTATTTGAAGGGGATTGCGTACTCAAGAACTTAACGCAACAAATCTAAATTAATAGATTTGTAATTATGTTACGTAAAAAAAATGGTCGACTTACACTCAAAGAAAGAATCCAAATTGAGACTCTTTTGAATGAAAATAAGT
>Ga0209223_10003077_pt1 | contig 16166 bp, 9 predicted proteins | sample COG_06_FD_184750 | JGI IMG/M metagenome (GOLD analysis project Ga0209223, IMG submission 184750) | Pelagic Microbial community sample from North Sea - COGITO 998_met_06 (SPAdes) (version 2) | ecosystem: Environmental > Aquatic > Marine > Neritic zone/Coastal water | place: Helgoland, sampling...
GGCCCTGTTCATCTAGGTCATTTAGCTGGTGTCTATATTCCTGCCGATATCTACGCACGCTACTTACGTCTTCAAGGACGTGACGTGGTTTTTATCTGTGGAAGCGATGAACACGGCGTGCCCATCACGATAAAAGCAAAAAAAGAAGGGATCACCCCGCAAGCAGTGGTCGATCGCTATCACGAGATCATCGGGAAAAGTTTTTCAGATTTTGGCATTAGCTTTGACAATTATTCTAGAACCTCAGCCCCAATCCACCATCAAACGGCTTCTGACTTTTTTAAAGATCTTTATGACAAAGGAAAATTTATTGAAGAAACTACAGAGCAACTCTTTGACGCAGAAGCCCAGCAATTTCTGGCCGACCGATTTGTTGTTGGTACTTGTCCAAAATGCGGCAATACCGAAAGCTATGGAGATCAGTGTGAACAATGCGGTACCAGTCATAACGCGACAGACCTTATCCGCCCAAAAAGTACCCTGTCCGGGAGTACGCCTGTACGCAAACAAACCAAGCACTGGTTTTTACCTTTAGATGAGCATGAAGCTTGGCTTAAAGAATGGATTCTCAATCAGCATAAATCCGACTGGAAACCCAATGTTTATGGTCAGTGCAAATCCTGGATCGACGATGGATTACGCCCAAGAGCGGTGACTCGCGATTTAGACTGGGGCATTCCCGTCCCTGTCGATAAGGCCGAGGGCAAAGTACTCTATGTTTGGTTCGATGCGCCAATTGGATATATCTCAGCGACCAAAGAATGGGCGCAAAACAATGGGGTAGACTGGACCCCTTACTGGCAGGATAAAGAAACCAAATTGGTTCATTTTATTGGCAAAGACAATATCGTTTTTCATTGCATCATTTTCCCGAGTATGCTCAAGGCACACGGAGATTATATTCTTCCCGATAACGTTCCGGCCAATGAATTTTTAAATCTTGAGGGAGACAAAATATCTACGAGTCGCAATTGGGCGGTATGGTTACACGAATACCTTTTGGATTTTCCAGAGCAGCAAGATGTCCTGCGCTATGCTTTGACCGCCAATGCTCCTGAGACCAAAGACAATGACTTTACTTGGGCTGATTTTCAAGCCAGAAACAACAACGAATTGGTCGCCATCTTTGGGAATTTTATCAATCGTGTTACGGTTTTGACCCATAAATATTACCACGGTGAAATCCCAACCCCGAATGAACTCCTTGAAGAAGATCAATTGATTTTAGATCAGCTACAGGCCTATCCAAAAGTCATTGGAGACAGTATCGAACGCTATCGTTTTCGTGAAGCCCAATCTGAATTGATTAATGTGGCCCGAATGGGTAATAAATATCTTGCCGATGCAGAGCCTTGGAAGCTTATCAAAAGTGATCCAGAACGCACCGCAACCATTCTATACATAGCGCTTCAAATCGCGGCGGCTCTCGCGGTTCTTAGTGAACCTTTTTTGCCCTTTACCTCGAAAAAATTGAAGCAATCCTTAGGACTAGACCCCTTAGCAAATCCATTGAATTGGGCACAAATCGCTGAGTCTTCAACTTATCTGCCAAAGGGCCATCGTATTGCACAAAGCCCTCTTTTATTTCGCAAAATTGAAGATGAAGAAATCGAGTTACAGCGCCAAAAATTAGCCCAAACCAAAATGAACAATCAACCCATGGACGATAACCACACCCCGCAAAAAGAGCTTGTAAATTTTGATGATTTCACCAAAATGGATCTGCGTGTTGGAACCATCTTGAGTGCAGAGAAAATGCCAAAAGCCAATAAACTTTTAGTCTTAAAAGTAGATGTCGGTGTGGATCAGCGTACTATAGTCTCAGGTATTGCTGAGCATTTCAGCCCGGAAGAAATCATTGGCAAACAAGTTTGCGTCCTGCTCAATCTAGCGCCAAGAGCAATTCGGGGAACAGAAAGCCAAGGGATGATTTTAATGGCTGAAGATGCGGATGGTGCATTGCGCTTTGTGGCTCCTGAACAAGCCATTAAGGCCGGATCAACAATCCGATAACCTCAACCACGCCCTCAAGTTCCGATTAATCGAGTTCCGATTAATTTTTAGAATGCTTATTTGCTAAACGAGTTTTGTGGTAATGATATTTACCGGACAGGCCTTTGCTGCCTCAGTACTGGGCTGGTAAGCCGAGGCGTCTGGTGTTTTTAACGTGTGAAATCCTTTTTTATCTTGAGCGTGCAAGAGCACACTTTTCCCGTCTTTTTTAGACATTTGGAATTGTTCCGGTGCCAGTTCAACACAATAATTACAGCCGATACATTTCTGTCGTTGGAGGGTGATTATTACCATGACATCAAGGTTATGTGGTCGCGTATTCGGTCTTGACGACTTTGTATAATTTGTCTGAAGGACGAATGCGGAACGGCAAAGGCAAGGTGATGCTATCCCCTTTAGAAGCTGTTTCTTGGGCCTGATCATTGACCAACATTTCTGAGAGCTCGAGTTCTTGTGCTCCGGTTGTCGGTCCCTGAATTAATAAGGTATCTCCTAGTTTAAGATCGTATGCCTCAATTTTAAATTCACCGATGTTCGATTTTGGGAAAAAGTGAACCCCTTTCCCGACATAAACCTTTTTCTGTGTCGCTTTAGAGCCATTGGCTTCACTCCACTCACCGAGTTTTTGACCTAAATAATACCCGCTCCAAAACCCGCGATTGTATACTTTTTCGAGTTCAGTCATCCACTGAGCCACGCGCTCTTTGTTAAAGGTTCCTGCGGCATGGGCATCAATAGCCTCGCGATAAGTCCTAATGACCTTAGCGACATATTCTGGCGCGCGACCACGACCTTCAATCTTCAGCACCTTTACTCCAGTTTCGATCACTTGATCCAAAAAGTCCAGGGTACAAAGATCCTTTGGAGACATCATATATTCGTTGTCCAATTCAATTTCAAAACCACTCTCTTGGTCAATGACCGTATATTTCTTTCTGCAGTTTTGTTTACAAGCCCCGCGATTGGCTGATGAGTTGTGTGAATGTAAACTCAAATAACACTTTCCTGAAACCGCCATACAAAGTGCCCCATGACCAAAAATCTCTACCTCAACCAATCTTCCACTTGGCCCGCGCACATCATCACGCTCAATTTGCTCAACTATTTTTTTGACCTGACGAAGACTAAGCTCGCGACTCATCACCATGGTATCGGCGAACATGGCATAAAACTTAACCGTCTCAATATTAGTGATATTGATTTGGGTTGATATGTGGATTTCCATGCCGATTTGCCGCGCATAGGCGATCACAGCCTGGTCCATGACAATTACCGCCGTAATCCCGGCGCTTTTTGCTGCGTCCAATAGGGTCTTGATGATGGATAAATCATGATCGTAAATGATGGTATTCAAAGTCAAATAGGTGCGTACCTTCTTCGCTGCACAGCGCGCTACAATTTCTGGTAAATCCTCAATAGTAAAATTAATGCTCGCACGCGCACGCATGTTAAGTTGATCCACTCCAAAATAAACTGAATCCGCTCCATTCTCAATTGCTGCCTGCAGCGATTCAAAATTCCCTGCAGGGGCCATCAATTCTATAGTCCCATGTTCTGTCATAGCCTTAACCTTATTTTCGGCAAAGGTAGTAATTGCCTGAAATTAATAAGATAAAAATCTGGGCGGCTGTCGCCGCCCAGATTACTGTCAAGGTTACAACATGAGCAAAGTGTGGCAATGCACCTCTGTGGCATAACGTCTTTGACCTTCTTGATCATCCCAAAATCGGGTAACGAGTTTGCCTTCCAGAGCAACTTCTTTGCCTTTGCCCAAATAAAGCTCTATTAGTTCGGCGGTTTTTCCCCAAGCAATCACATGGTGCCACTGAGTGTCCGTCATGCGCTCCCCTTTATTGTTCTTGTAGCTCTCATTGGTTGCCATAGAAAACTTCGCGAGTTTTCGGCCAGAGGCTACGGTTACAATTTCTGGGTCATTGCCCAAATTTCCGATCAACTGTACTTTGTTTCTTAACGTACTCATAATTCTAATTTTTAAATATTAAACAGTTAATAATGCCTGCCAATAGACAGATTGACCTTGCAAACATCGTTGAGTAAATTCATAACTCTATCCCTTTAAACGTTTAATTTCGAGGCAGGTTGATTGAATTTATAAATTCATAGACGGGCATTTTTTGTATCTTCAAAGGCGCTATATACGGATCACAACGGCGGAGAATTAACTATTTCTGATATTATGAATCATTATCATTTAGACACTGCAGAATCATACAAACGGGCCTATCAAGAAAGTTTAGAGAATCCCGAAGAGTTTTGGGCTGGCATTGCCAAAGACAACTTTTTATGGCAAAAACCCTGGGACAAAACTTTTGAATGGGATCAAAAAAATACGCAGGTCAAATGGTTTTTAGGCGGTAAGCTCAATATCACAGAAAACTTACTCGATCGTCATTTAGCCCACAACGGTGATAAAACAGCCATAATCTTTGAGCCCAATGAACAAGACGAAAGCCCTCAAAAAATAAGTTATTCCGATCTGGCCAAGTCCGTCAACAAGATGGCTAATGTTCTCAAAGACCAAGGGGTTACCCATGGGGATCGCGTCTGTATTTATCTCCCAATGATTCCTGAATTGGCCATAGCTGTTCTGGCTTGTGCTCGCATTGGCGCAATACATTCGGTCGTGTTTGCAGGCTTCTCATCAACTGCGCTTGCAGCAAGAATTAATGACTGTGATTGTGCGTTGGTCATAACCAGCGACGGTGGATTTCGCGGGGCTAAAACCATAGCCCTAAAAAATATAGTCGATCAGGCACTTGAGGAGTGCCCAGGGATTCAAAAAACTTTAGTTGTCGCACGCACCAATCAAAAAATAAAAATGGTCCCTGGTCGGGATCTTTGGTTAAAGCCTCTTGTTGACCAGGCGAGTGATCATTGTCCTGCCACCATGATGGATGCAGAAGACCCTTTGTTTATTCTTTATACCTCGGGTTCTACGGGAAAACCTAAAGGCATGGTACACACTTGTGGAGGCTATATGGTCTACACGGCCTATACCTTTAAAAATGTATTTCAATACACCGAGCAAGATATCTACTGGTGTTCGGCCGATATTGGGTGGATTACCGGACACAGTTATATCCTTTATGGTCCTTTGGCCAATGGTGCTACGACTGTGATGTTTGAAGGCGTGCCTTCTTATCCAGACTTCGGTCGCTTTTGGGCCATTATTGAAAAATATAAGATTACACAATTTTATACTGCACCTACCGCCATTAGGGCATTAGCCAAAGAATCATTGGATTTTGTAACCCCATATGATTTATCAAGCTTAAAAGTTTTAGGGACTGTGGGAGAACCGATAAATGAGGAGGCATGGCAATGGTATTTTAATCATATTGGTCAGGCCAAAGTCCCCATTGTAGACACTTGGTGGCAAACGGAAACAGGGGGGGTAATGATTGCGCCGCTCCCAGGAATCACCCGAGCTATTCCAACTTATGCTACCCTGCCTTTGCCTGGCATTCAACCTGTTTTGCTGGACGAGCAGGGTAACGAAATCAATACCCAAGAAGGCTCAGGACTTCTTTTTATCAAACATCCTTGGCCCTCAATAGCCCGGACCATATGGGGTGATCACCAACGATATGTACAGACTTATTTTGGCGCTCAAAAGGATAAATACATGACCGGTGATGGCGCTACACGGGATGCCCAAGGCAATTACCGTATTACTGGACGCGTCGATGACGTCATCATTGTTTCTGGGCACAATCTCGGCACAGCCCCTATAGAAGATGCCATAAATGAGCACGAATTAGTCGCCGAAAGCGCGGTTATCGGAGTGCCACACCCCATTAAAGGCAACAGTCTTTTTGGTTTTATTATTCTCAAACAAAAACAAAGCTCTGAAACTGAAGCGTCCTTAAAAAATCAAATTAATCAATCCATTGCCCAGCATATTGGGCCAATCGCAAAACTTGATGAAATGGTTTTTACCCCGGGGCTCCCTAAAACCCGCAGTGGCAAGATCATGCGAAGAATTTTGCGCAACATTGCTCAAAGGCAATTTGACGCTCTAGGCGACACCAGCACCCTACTTAATCCAGAAATTGTCAAGGACTTAATTAAAATGATGAAAAAAATATAGCCCAAGGGATTTAAGGTATGGTTTTTGTGACCGCGTAACTCGTGCTAATTCAACCTTAATCACAAAGATTATACAATGCGTCAAGTCCTTTTTACCCTGAGCCTTTTTTGCTTTTATTTCGCAATGGCTCAGCCAATAAACTATAATGATGATCCCGCTGAAATTAATTTGTTTCGGGCTACCGAAACAGACACCATTAACAAGGATTATTGGACCCAACTCGACAGTACGGACACAGAACTCGAGCAAGTCGTTATCTCAGCCACTAAGTGGCGTCAATCCAGGGATAAAAGCCCGCTAAAGGTAATCAGCGTTAAGTCAGCAGATATTGTCTTGCAAAACCCCCAGACCGCTGCTGATTTACTCGGCAATTCAGGCGCTGTATTTATTCAAAAAAGCCAACAAGGGGGCGGCAGCCCTATGATTCGCGGTTTTGCCGCTAATCGATTGATCTATACCGTAGACGGCGTGCGGATGAACACCGCCATTTTTAGGGGGGGCAATCTTCAAAATGTCATTTCTTTAGATGCCCTTTCTTTAGAAAGCGCAGAAGTTTTATTAGGGCCTGATGCGGTCGTCTATGGCAGCGACGCCATTGGCGGGGTTATGAGTTTTGAAACCCTCGGTCCAAAATTCTCAGACAACGAACAATTGTCTGTCTCGGCCAGTGGCCTGACCCGCATGGCTTCAGCTAATTTCGAGCGAACGGCCCATGCGGATCTTCAAATAGGGCGACAAAAGTGGGCTTTAACCTCGAGCTTCACACGGACTAATTTTGGCGATCTGCGTCAAGGAAATCACGGGCCTGAAGATTATTTACGGCCCTTTTATGTAACCCATTACAATGGTCAAGACCTTATCACACCAAATTCAAATCCAAACCGACAGACCCCCTCGGGATATAATCAAAGTAATTTCATGCAAAAGGTATTTTATCGACCCAATACCCAATGGAATTTAAGTCTGGCCTATCATCATTCAGCAACTTCTGCCTACAGCCGTTACGATCGACAACTCAGAACAAAAAATGATCTGCCGCGCTATGGTCAATGGGATTATGGTCCTCAAAAATGGGCCATGAAACAATTCACCGCCAACCACACTAGGGCTCAGGGTATTTTTTCTGAAATGACTTTGCGATTAGCGCAGCAAGACTTTGAAGAAAGCCGAATTAGTCGAGGCTTCAATGACCCCATACAAGAAAATCGATCAGAGGCTGTTGTGGCCTATTCTGCAAATTTAGATCTGCGTAAATCAATAGGGGACAAAGGAGAATTATTTTATGGATTGGAATGGGTTTTAGACCAGGTAACCTCCACTGGAATAGAGAAAAATATTCAGTCCAATACAAGTGCCCCAGGGCCTTCTCGTTACCCCCAAGCAGATTGGCAATCCTATGCCGCTTACCTTTCGTATCAGCACCAATGGACCTCAAAACTCATGTCTCAAGCTGGGCTGCGTTATAATGGCATTGATTTAAAGGCCGCCTTTGACACGAGTTTTTACCCATTACCTTTTGATAAGGCAGAGCTCAATACAGAGGCTGTGACAGGAAGCTTTGGCCTTGTGTTTAAGCCCTCCAGGTTTTGGAACTTGCGCGCCAATATGGCCACTGCCTTTAGAGCGCCCAATGTGGATGATATTGGAAAGGTCTTTGATTCAGAACCTGGTGCGGTCGTCGTTCCAAATCCAGATCTCGTCCCTGAATATGCCGTTAGTTGGGATTTAGGGATCGCCCATATGCTCCATAAAAAATTGAAAGTCGACCTCAGCGGCTACTACACGCGGTTAGACAACGCCCTCACGCGAAGAGATTTTACCTTAAATGGCGCATCCGAAATTGTCTATGATGGCGTATTGAGTCGGGTTCAAGCGATTCAAAATGCAGCCGAAGCCCAAGTTTATGGTATTCACACCGGCATTGAACTCAAATTACCTTCAGGCTTTGAACTCACTACTGATTTAAACTGGCAAAAGGGAACTGAAGAAATGGATGATGGCTCTAGCAGCCCTGCGCGGCATGCGGCCCCTTGGTTTGGCGCCACACGCTTATGGTTTCGTGCCGAAAATCTCGTGATTCAGGGCTATTCTCAGTACAGTGGCGGATTGAGTCATGATCAATTGGCTGTGGAAGAACAATCAAAAACAGAAATATACGCCCTGGATGCTCAGGGCAATCCATATGCCCCTGCCTGGCAGACGTTCAATCTTAAGGCTCAATATTCCATAGATGCACACATTGAGTTGATCGCTGGGGTGGAAAACATCACCGATCAACGGTATCGCACCTATAGTTCTGGTATTTCAGCAGCAGGTCGCAACCTAATTTTAGCCTTGCGCGCCCAAATTTAATTTCATTGCTTAAATTGGGGCGATGAAACAACTTCTCGCCTTGGCGTTAGGCCCAATACTGGCCGTGTCTATTCTTTTGTTGCCAGAGCCGCTATTTAATCCAATAATGGATAAGATTTTTGCGGCCAGCCTGTGGATGGTTATTTGGTGGATTACTGAGGCCGTCTCTATTTCCATTACTGCGCTTTTGCCTATAGTAATTTTCCCTTTACTGGGCGTTGGTACGATCGGTCAGGTGACCGTTCATTACGCCAATCCCATAGTGTTTCTTTTTTTTGGCGGATTTGTCATCGCACTGGCCTTAGAAAAAGTGGCTTTACACAAACGCATGGCCTTACATATCTTAAAGCTTACCGGGCCCAAAGCAAACGGAGTGATTTTTGGGTTTATGCTGGCAACCGCACTACTCTCCATGTGGATTTCCAATACGGCCAGTACTGTAGTGATGCTTCCTATGGCCCTGTCTGTTTATAAACTGGTCAAAAAGAAAACGCAAAAGAATAAGAAAAAACTGCGGCGATTTGCCGTGAGTCTTATGCTCGGTATCGCAGCAGCGGCGAATATCGGGGGAATGGCCACATTAATTGGCACCCCACCAAACAGCGTGATGCTCGCTTTTTTGAATGAACAATACCAAGTAGACATTGGATTTTTTCAATGGATGACCTTTGGAGTCCCTTTATCAGCGCTACTGCTTGCGGTGGCGTATTGGATAATCGTCCGTTGGGCATACCCAAGTGGCCTGGGACTTTTGGACAGTGCCCACGACATCATCGAGGACGAACTCCATGCCCTAGGGCCAATAAAGCGCAAAGAAAGAACTGTGCTCACGTTGTTTTTAATGACGGTTCTTGGTTGGGTGGTTAGAGGGCAAATCAATGCATTGTGGCCGGATCTGTCCCTCACCGATACCCATATCGCCATGCTCGGCGCCCTAGCACTTTTTGTCGTACCCGTCCAAAAAGGAGCAAAGCCCTGTGTCCTCCAATGGGAAGATACGGCTAAACTCCCTTGGGGTATTTTGATTCTATTTGGAGGTGGACTGGCTCTAGCCAACGCCTTAGCGCAGGGAGGTTTTATCGATGCCATACAAGCCTTTATAAGCCAGCAAGATCAATGGTCTCCGGTTTTGATCCTCATTGCACTGGTTACGCTCGTATTGTTTTTAACCGAACTCATGAGCAATGTCGCTTTGGTTACCGTTTTTTTACCCGTTATCGCAGGAATCGCTCTTGGCTTGGATCAACCGCTCATGGCTATGGTCATTCCCGTTACCCTTGCGTCGAGTTGCGCGTTTATGTTGCCCATGGCAACACCCCCAAACGCCATAGTGTTTGCCAGCGGTCACGTTAGTGTTTCACAGATGGTCCGTTCGGGATTCTGGCTAAACCTCATGTCCTTAATCGTTATCTTGCTTACTAATTATTTCTTATTGCCTTTAATTTTCTAAAAATCTTTATCTCTCCGTAACTTTGGCTTTCATTTCCATGCTATGAAACACACCAAGGAAGAAAGATTTCAAAAACACGTGCTGTCTAAATATCAGATTTACAACAGCATTTTTATGACCCTCCCCTTTGATTCAATCACCAAGACCGGGGTCCTTTTGCCCTTATTTGAAGAGCTCTGTGTTTCTGGCTATGAACAAGGGAAAAACCCCACTGAAATCATCCATGAATTCTATCAGCAATACCGACCAGAATTCGATGAAAAGCAACAAATCAATCTGCTATTTAGCTTTATTCAATACATCGAACGCCAAGTCGTTCTCTTTGATGCGATTGAAGAAGCAACATTTTCCATCATCAATAACACTGAAGGCCGAGGAACCTTGCGCAGTATCAAAGATGAGGCGCATGAGAAAAATAAGCGCGAAGCCCTAAAGGACTACCTTAAGCGCTTTAAAGTCCGTCCTGTACTTACCGCCCACCCCACCCAGTTTTATCCAGGCTCTGTTTTGGGAATCATCACGGATTTGGCAAAATCTATTGAGAAAAATAAACTCGACGAAATAGAATTGCTCTTGGCACAACTTGGCAAAACACCCTTTTTCAAAAAATCCAAACCCAGTCCTTTTGACGAAGCGGTGAGTTTAATATGGTATCTAGAGCATGTCTTTTATCAAGCAGCACATAATATTTATCGATTTACAAAAACCCACATTTTTGACGGAGAACAACTGCCAAACGAACTCATTAATCTCGGGTTTTGGCCCGGTGGAGACCGCGACGGCAATCCGTTTGTTACAGCAGAAATAACGCTGGAAGTCGCCGCAAGACTTCGTCGTTCTTTAATGAAAAATTATTATAAAGACGTGCGCAAAATGAAGCGCCGGATCACCTTTGATCACGCCGAACCACTGGTATTAGCCCTCGAAGAAAAACTGGCTGCTGAACTCAACCCGAGCTTTACCGTAGCGGGTGATCGTACCCCTGAATTTCTCAAAGACCTAGCCTCCTTGAAGGAAATTTTAGAGACGCAGCACGAAGGACTTTTTGTGACTTTAGTTGACGAGCTCATTGAAAAAATGAACCTTTTTGGATGTTATTTTGCCTCTTTAGATATTCGCCAAGATTCACGCATACACACTAAGGCAATCATGGCCATTGCTCAAGCCTACCCGGAGATCATCCCAATGAATTACCCGCATCTCGATGCCCAGCAAAAAATTGATTTATTGGGCGGATTACACGGTAAGGTCGATGTAGATAAGATAAAGGATGAAATGGGCCAGCAGACCTTGGCCTCAATTTATGCCATGAAAAGCATCCAAGAAAAGAATGGCGCTAAGGCTTGCGAACGCTATATCATTAGCAATAATGGCAGTGTTGTCAATGTTATGGAAGCCTTCGCAATGATTCGATTATGCGACTGGGAAACCCCTAATTGTGATGTTATCCCTTTGTTTGAAACCATTGATGACCTTAAAGCAGCGGATAAGGTCATGGAAGCCTTATACACGAATTCTGAATACCAAAAACACCTTCAAAGGCGCGGGAATCGACAGTCTATAATGCTTGGATTTAGTGATGGCACCAAAGATGGCGGGTATCTTATGGCCAACTGGGCCATTTATCGGGCCAAAGAACGCTTGACCGAAGTGTCTCGCGCTCACGGAATTACTGCCTTGTTTTTTGACGGTCGGGGAGGGCCCCCGGCACGGGGAGGAGGAAAGACCCATCAGTTCTATGCGTCTTTGGGAAACACCATAGAGCACGAAGAGGTTCAGTTAACCATTCAAGGCCAAACGATAAGTTCAAATTTTGGCACTATTGCTTCCTGTCAGTACAATTTGGAACAACTGATTAGTTCGGGTATTGCCAATGAAATTTTTTCCCCAGATCAAGCCAATATTGCCCCAGAACAAAGGCTTATTTTAGCGCAATTGGCTGATTTGAGCTATAGCGCGTACCAAGACTTTAAAAACCACCCGAAGTTTTTACCCTATCTAGAGAAAATAAGCACCTTAAAATATTACGCAAAAACCAATATTGGCAGTCGCCCGGCCAAACGCGGCAGTAGTGATCAGCTAAATTTTAGTGATCTCCGGGCTATTCCTTTTGTGGGCAGCTGGAGTCAACTCAAACAAAATGTTCCTGGGTTTTATGGCGTAGGCATAGCCCTTGAAGCCCTTAAGGCCCAAGGTAAAATGACTGAGCTGCAGGAACTTTATAAAACCTCTGCATTTTTTAGAACACTTCTCGAAAATAGCATGATGAGCCTTAGCAAAAGCTATTTTCCTCTGACTCAATACTTAAAAGACGATCCTGAGTTTGGTGGTTTTTGGCAACTTATTTATCAAGAATATTTGCGCTCAAAAGACCTTGTTTTAGAAGTCTCTGGCTTGGATCAACTTATGGAAGACTCACGGGCGATGAGGGCCTCCATCGGGGTGCGTGAACGCATCGTTCTGCCCTTGTTGACCATACAACAGTACGCTCTGCGCAGAATACAAGAGATTCATAAAGGAGAAAAAAATGACCGTGATTTAGCCATTTATGAAAAAATGGTAACCCGTTCGCTCTTTGGCAATATCAATGCGAGCCGAAATAGCGCATAGCCTTCGGAATCTACCCGAAAACCTGACGGTAAATTTCTATTGATTTAGGGCGTTTGAATCCGGTAGCGTGCATTTGCATATAATCCATAAGTAAGTCCAGTAGCTCCCGTCTTTGACTTGTCGTGGTTTTCCACTGAGCCAAATGACTAAATGGCGTCTTTGCCAAAGTGCATAAGTCTTTTAAGACCGTGGCGCTTCGGGTAATGCCTAAAGAAGAATCCTGAAATACCCCCTCTTCGAGATTAAAGTAGGGCAGGTGCTCATTTTGAAAATCCGGATAACAGCCCAGGTATTGTTGCAGCTCTAGCACAATTTTAAGGTGAAAATTTAACGGACTTTCTGAAGCATCAAGGGCCAACAGCGCATCACTTAAAAACCCGAAAAGTTCTGGATTAGGTTCCTGCTCTTGGAGGGTCATTTTAAACATCTCGGCCAAAAACAAGGCCATTGAGCTCTTGACAATATCGCTGTGCAAGCTGAGGTAATGTGCCGACACTTTGGCCTCGGTCAGTCGTTCTAGCTGACCCTTATCCCGATGCATGGCTTGAATCTGTAATTGGGTAAGCGGCTGAAACATGGCTGGCCTAAAAGGGCCTTTCTTTGACTTTTGTAATCCCCGAATCATGTAGCTGCGCAATCCTGAAGATTCTGTGAGCATTTTGACAATCACATCCGATTCACCATAACGGACCGTAGCAAGGACTAAAGCTCGCGTATTTACCCTCATTATCGGACGATCATAATTTTTAGCACTTTAGTCTCAAAAGCATCTTCAGAAGTAATCAAAACTAAATAAACTCCGGAGGCTACTTTATGACGCCCGAAGGCGCGCGTATCCCAAAGGACACTTCCTCCCTGACTTTTGGTTTCAAAAACTAAATTGCCCTCGATGTCCGTTATTTTGACGTTTGCCCCTGCCGTGAGCCCATCCACGGTGACTTGACCTTGAAAACCCGGTCGCACTGGATTGGGATAGACGTAAGCACCGGACAAGTCATCACGGGCATCAGTAGCAGAGCCCTCAAAAGCGACAAGTCCCTTTGTGGTCGCAAAATACACTCTTCCACTATCGCCATCAATGGCAATATCCTGAACATTATCTGAGGGCAAAGGAGAGTTTTCTTTGGTGAAGCGCAATAGGGTTTCTTGACCATTGGCCGAGAGATAAAACACACCTGAGGTGGCTGTAGCAATCCATTTGTTATTGGACCCATCGACTTCAATATCAGTGACTGACTGCTGAAATAAGAGCTCCTGCGCGACCCCTTCCTCGAGGATTATAATGGGCTGGGCTTCGACATTATTCCCGCTCTGAAAAAATCCTGTCGTATTATAAAGAACTCTTAACCCCTCACGCGTTCCAATCCAAAGTCGATTATTGTTGTCAAAGGCCAAACTACGCACATCCGTAGAAGGCAAATTTCCATTGCCGGAGCCTTCAGTAATTCGATTAAAACTATTGGTGCTGGGGTTAAACCCGATTAAACCATTTTCAGCGGAGCCGAAAAAAACATAACCTTCACGGCTGATCTTTAAATCCGTTAAGGCCAATTCATCTTCGGCATTAATAATTCCGGATAAATCAATTTTTCCAATTTGCCCCGAAGGACTCAGACGCAGCAATCCTTGATCAATTTTTGATTGAACAAACCACAGATTGTTGTCCCGGTCAAAATCTGATCCATAAATACGAAGACCTGCAGCCGGGTTGCCTGTGGGTAGCGTCAAACTACTATTGCTTTCATCATAAAGGATTTCGGGAACCCCAGCGGTTAATTTAAGTAAGCCAAACTGAAATGATGAAGCAAAAACCTGATCTGGATTCATTGGATTAATTTTCATTTGGACGATATCGCTCGCTCCAAAAAGATCCGCTGCTGGAATATTATTCCATCCCTCATTTTGAAATTGACTGAGGCCCCTAAAACTCAGTGGAAATGGATTAAAACTTACCGTGATCTCACCAAAACCAACCCAAAGTTGACCTGAAGAAGCGTCAATTGAAAATGGGTTATTAAATAACGGCCCTTGAGGCCCCACGGGTGTCCATCCAAATTGTCCACTGGATCGCTTGAGCAGTCCACTAGTCTGAGTTCCGGCAAAAATTTGATCTGCAAACCCGAGACCTACTGAAAACTTATCCCCGAATTCAAAAGGCAATTCAAAAATATCCAAAGGGGTAAAGTCTGCCCCATAGGTATTTACGGTTGATTCTGTAGTAATGGTCAGCACGTTCCCATTAACCCGCATATCCACGATTGGGTCTGTCCCAAAGTCGGCCATAATTTGCGATGGTTCTGGAGTCAGGCGCAGGACCCGTTGATTTGTTCTGGCGAAATAAACCGCGTCATTTAAGGTCTGAATGGCCACAATACCCCCTCCGGTTACTGTTTCCCAAGAGGCATAATCAATCAAATCAGGGCCCTCAAGCAAGGCCTTTTTTATGCCGTCTTGGGCCGTTGCTGCATAAATAAATGGAGGTAAAATAGTGGTTTGGGCCACTGAAATAGTGCTTCCCAATTCACCAATATAATAGGTGTCCCCGAATTCCATAAGCGAGAGATCAAAAACAGAAATGCCAAAATCAGTAGCGACATAAACCTGTCCCTGATACTCATAGAAATCATTAATCGACTTGATATTAGGAGGAATACTCGGCTTATTCAAAATGGCCACAATCTGAAGGACTTGGTCTTGGTCATTTGGAATGATTTCGATAAGGCCATTATCGTGTCCCACCATGAGTACATTGTACTCTTGACTATAATGAATTTCAGTGATCGATTCTCCCGAAAGGCCTTCTATGGTCGTCAAGGTCGTGAGCTCTTGACTCCAAATGTCATAAGTGTATACGGCGTTTTCAGCCGCCACAAAAACCTTGTTGTCTCCGTAAGCCACATCCTTTATGCTGTTGTATGAAAAATAGCCCCTCCAAAGCTCAGTGTCCGATTGCGCCCTAGCCGCAGTCAAGGTGACAAATACGCCAAAAATCAATAGATAAACTCTCATACTGTGTTGCTCGCCCTTTAAACCTTGAAAATTACTATTTATTGTAGAAACCCCCATGATTAATGGGTGCATTCGTTAAAAAAAAAGCCCCAAAATGGGGCCTTTAATCGGAAAATGCGAAGTGCTTAAACCACGCCCTGTGCCATCATGGCCTCGGCGATTTTAACAAAGCCCGCAATATTAGCGCCTTTGACGTAATCCACGTAACCGTCTTGGCCTGTACCATAAGTGACACACGCCTGATGGATGTCATTCATAATCTGATGCAGACGAGCATCTACCTCTTCTGAGGTCCAGTTAAGTCTCAATGAATTCTGAGACATCTCCAAACCAGAGGTGGCGACCCCTCCAGCGTTTGAAGCTTTACCAGGACTGAATAATATTTTTGCTTTTTGAAATACTTCAATGGCTCCAGGCGTGCTCGGCATGTTTGCCCCTTCACCAACACAAACACAACCATTGTTCACTAAAGTCTGGGCCTCAGATTCGTCGAGCTCGTTTTGTGTCGCACAAGGTAAGGCTATGTCACACGCAACACCCCATGGTTTTTCTCCCGGGATAAATTTTGCAGAAGGATAGGCTGTAGTGTAGGCACTGATGCGTCCTCGTTTAACATTTTTA
>Ga0209223_10003078_pt1 | contig 16163 bp, 11 predicted proteins | sample COG_06_FD_184750 | JGI IMG/M metagenome (GOLD analysis project Ga0209223, IMG submission 184750) | Pelagic Microbial community sample from North Sea - COGITO 998_met_06 (SPAdes) (version 2) | ecosystem: Environmental > Aquatic > Marine > Neritic zone/Coastal water | place: Helgoland, sampling...
TTACTTTTAATGATGGTGATTCTTGGGAGATTGTATTCACTTCTGGAACATTTGATAACGAAATTATTTACACTTTTACGGATTGTAACGGAAATCAAATATTCACAGATGGCCCAAACCCCTTGACTGGTCCTGCTTTTACCTCTACCTATGGAAACCCAGTGAGCTATACCTATGGTTGGGACCCTGTGACTGGATTAACGGATGCAACTATTATTGATCCTATCTCATCTATTAGCGGACAAACCACATACGTTTTAAGTGTTTTTCCAACAGGGCATCCATTGTGCGTGACGACAGATACGATTACAGTTAACATAAATGACCCCTCTGCGGGGCAAGATTCAACCGCAACTGTTTGCCAATCGGGTACTGGACTAGATCTTTATGAATATCTTGGAGGCACTTTAGATTCTGGAGGAACCTGGTACGATGGGACAACAGTCATCACAAATATTTTAGACCCATCCAATTTGGTCGCTGATACATTTTATTATATCATTGGAGACCAAGGATGTATAGACTCCGCAACGGTAATGATATATGGGTCGATTCCAGTTCCTGTCTCATCAAACGACACTTCCATAACGGTTGACCAACAAATTCAATTATGGTCTTCTGGAGGGGAATCGTACATATGGACTCCCAGTATTTATTTAGACAACACTTTTTCTAACTCTGTGATTTCTACACCAGGTGAGGACATCACTTATTACATAGAAGTCTATGACTCATTAGGTTGTATGACTATGGATACTATAAATATTACCGTAGAGTACAACCCCCTCTTTATTCCTAATGGTTTTTCTCCAAACAATGACAACAATAATGATGTGTTATATGTTCGTGGCGGTGGGGTTTCATCTATCCAATTTCGAGTTTTTGACAAGTGGGGAAACATAGTGTTTGAATCATTTGACATGAAAAATGGATGGGATGGAACCTATAAAGGAAAGTTACTAAATACAGGAGTATTTGTTTATCGAATGGATGCCACTTTAAAGAATGGAGAAACTCTGTTTGAGAGCGGTAATGTCACATTGTTTAGATAAGAAAAATAATAACAAGCAGAAAAAAAGGGTATTCAAATGGATACCCTTTTTTTCTATAAAGCTTATCTAATTAAGCATCAATATTTGCATACTTTGCATTTTGTTCAATGAACTCTCTTCTAGGAGGAACCTCATCTCCCATAAGCATTGAGAAAATTCTATCTGCTTCGACGCTGCTTTCAATTGTAACTTGACGGAGCGTTCTAAATTTTGGATTCATGGTTGTATCCCACAGTTGCTCCGCATTCATCTCTCCAAGACCTTTATAACGTTGTATACCAACACTTGTATCTGTTCCTGCTCCTTTCATTTCTTGAACAAAAGCATCACGCTCAGCATCATTCCATGCATAATTACTTTGCTTTCCTTTCTTAAGGAGATATAAAGGAGGAGTGGCAATATATAAATACCCATTTTCAATTAGTTCTTTCATATAGCGGAAAAAGAACGTCATTATCAAAGTTTGAATATGGCTACCATCAACATCGGCATCACACATGATGATCACCTTATGATAACGAAGTTTCTCCAGATTCAGCGCTCTTGAATCTTCTTCTGTTCCTACTCTTACTCCTAAAGCAGTATATATATTTTTAATCTCTTCATTTTCGAAGATTTTATGTTGCATCGCTTTTTCAACGTTTAATATCTTACCTCTTAAAGGCATAATTGCTTGAAAGTGTCTATCTCTTCCTTGTTTTGCTGTACCACCTGCAGAATCTCCCTCGACAAGGTATACCTCACATTCTGAAGGGTCTTTTGAAGCACAATCAGAAAGTTTACCTGGTAATCCAGCACCACCCATTGGGTTTTTACGCTGAACCATTTCTCTTGCCTTAGTAGCTGCATGACGAGCTGTTGCGGCAAGAATAACTTTTTGAACTATCTGTCTTGCATCATCTGGATTTTCTTCCAAATAATCGTTTAACATTTCACTTACTGCCTGACTGACCGGAGCAGTAACCTCTCTATTTCCTAATTTTGTTTTTGTTTGACCTTCAAACTGCGGTTCCTGCACTTTTACAGAAACAATAGCAGTTAAACCTTCGCGAAAATCATCTCCTGAAATATCAAACTTTAATTTATCCAGCATTCCTGATTTTTCAGCGTACTTTTTCAATGTACCCGTTAAACCTCTTCTAAAGCCAGAAAGGTGCGTTCCACCCTCGTGCGTATTAATATTATTTACATAAGAATGAATGTTTTCAGCATAAGAGTTATTATAAATCAATGCTACCTCAACTGGAATACCATTCTTTTCTCCCTCAACGCTAATAACTTTTTGAATTAACTTTTCTCTAGTTCCATCCAAGAACTCAACAAACTCAGGTAAACCCCTCTCAGAATAGAAAGTCTCAACTGGTGATTTCCCTTCCTCATCTTTAGCCTCGGCTCTTTCATCTGTCATGACAATCGTCAATCCTTTATTCAGAAATGATAATTCACGCATTCGTGTTGCCAAAATATCGTAGTGATATTCTAAAGTTTCAAATATTTCTGGATCTGGAAAAAAGATAACTTCTGTCCCTTTTAAATCGGTAGTACCACCTTCTTTTACTAAATATTGTTCTTTCCCTTGCTTATATTCTTGGATGTATATTTTGCCACCCTTATGAACTGTAGCTTTTAAATCTATTGAAAGTGCATTAACTACTGAAACACCAACACCGTGCAATCCACCAGACACTTTATAAGAATCTTTATCAAACTTACCTCCAGCACCAATCTTGGTCATAACAACCTGTAATGCTGAAACACCTTCTTTCTTATGAAGATCCACCGGAATACCACGACCATTATCCATAACACGTATCCCATTCCCTTCCAGGATTGATATTTCTACTCTATCACAATGACCAGCTAATGCTTCATCAATAGAGTTATCAACTACTTCATATACTAAATGGTGCAACCCTCTAGAACCTACATCACCAATATACATCGATGGACGCATTCTAACATGCTCCATCCCCTCCAGGGCTTGTATACTATCCGCTGAATAATCTTTGTTTTCTTTATCTTCGCTCATCTTTTAATCTCGCTTTTTTGACAAGTCCAAATATAAGATTTCGCTCACTGTAAAACACAAAATTTAGAAGTCGATTATTTGCTACTTATTAACATTTAAGAATGTTATAAAGAGTAAAATCTGTTTTTATCGGATGAAACCTCAGTTTAGATAACTTTTGTGTAATATTTATGCTTTCGTTCAAGCCGATAGACCTTCCTTTTATTCATGCTTTCTTAATTATTTTTAATGTATTCATAAGAACTGCTTAGCCAGATTACATAGCTAAAAAAAGCCAAATAATTATTGAAATAAGAGGGACCAATCTCATTTTGCTTCCATTCTTGGGTAAACTGACAAACCATTGCCCAATAATTTATATATTTACATAATAAGAAAAAGTAACTTTCATCTCAGAGCAATTTTACTTTTGAAACCAATATTTTTCACCATGACTTGAAAAGCCTATTCAAAAACTTATTGCACAACAGACTTACTCTCAGGAAATACATCATAAATTTTAAATAACTCTCCTTTATAACAAGTGACTTCATGAAACAAATTATTTTCATAATTCACACTATCTATCTGTCTATTTAAAACTTTTGGGAACAATAAGTACGAATCAACTATACAATAATCCTTCTTTCAAGATTACTTATAGCAAGAATCCAAATATAGACTAGCAAGATTAGTTAACCAGTTTATGTTTATTTTTTGGTAATTTTGACTATTGTAAAAATGCGCGGAATTTTTCTTCATATTTTCATACTAGCTAGTATTTGTGGATGCGCTCAATCATCAGTTCATGAAAGTGAACTCAAAATAAAAGGTGGTTTTGGAACGCTCATACCCCACCGTTCTTTAATGCAACACTTGCACACAGGACATGCCAAATCATTTGAAATATCATACAATTTTAACACTTATGGTAAAAACCCATTTCATTCGATCTACAATTATCCTCAGCTAGGTATAGCCGCAGGAATATACGACCTAGGAAATCAGAAGGACATTGGTTTAACATATGCCTTTACTCCCACAATTTCTGCTCCGTTTTCAATGAACAAGTATCTACCCCAATTAAAGCTTGGTATAGGATTAGGAATAGTTAGCAAGCCTTTTGGAACTAATGGAAGCTACAGGAACATTGCCATAGGAAGCCATTTGAATGCTGCAGTTTTGCTTGAATTAGAGAAATCATTTCAACTATTCGAAAAATTAAAAATGTACTATAGTGTTTCAATGATTCACTTTTCGAACGGAGCTTCAACACTTCCCAACTTAGGATTAAATACTATTACTTTTAATATCGGTATTAGCTATGGATTAAAAAAGAAAAAGGAAATTATTCTATCCGAAAAGCAATCCTTTGATAAATCCATTCGATTCACTCCTATGATTTACGGCGGATGGCGCGAAAATTCAATTCATAAACCAACAAAACATGCTATAGGAGTTGTTTCCCTAGAATTTTCTAAACAAATTAATCAAAAAGGAAATTGGTTATTTGGAGTTGATTTTATTTACAATTCAAGTGTTGAACATACTGACGAATTAGAACATTTGAAAGATTACACAGATTATTTAAAAAAGGACAGTAACTTTCAATCTGGAATATTTACGGGATACGGACTATGTTTTAAAGACATTGAATTACTTATTCAACTTGGAGTATATACTTACAACCAATACAAAGACAGAGGAATGCTCTATCAAAGAATTGGCCTCAGAAAAATATTCAACGATAAATTGATTATTAACATTGGATTAAAAAGTCATTCTGCAGTAGCTGAATATTTAGAAATTGGGATTGGTTATCGTTTTTGATGAAAAAATTAATTTACATACTTTGTTTTATTGTATTTCTGATTTCTTGTCAAAAATCAGAAGATCGAATATGCTATAAATCAACTGGTAAAACAATAAGCGAATTAAGATCTCTTGAAAATTTCACGGTTCTTGTCTTGACGGATAATATTGCGCTAAAACTGCACCAAAGCATTGAAAATAGTGCAACCATAACTGCAGGAAACAACTTAATTAACTTTATCCAAACAAAAGTAAGTGGAGACACACTTTACATTAGTAATCAAAATAAGTGCAATAATTTAAGATCTAGAAAAAAAGAAGTTATTGTCACTGTCAATGTTTTAAATATTCAAAAAATAATTCACTACGGAACAAAAGGGATTAGTTCCAACAATACGCTAAAAGGAGACATGTTATCAATAGAAAGTTTTGATGGCCACGGAGATGTTTCAATCGATTTTGAGGGCAATTATTTAACAACACTATTTCATTCGGGGACCAGTAATGTATTAATAACAGGATTAGTGAATCAGTCCTATGCATATCAAATTGGCACTGGATACACAGACTATTCAGGACTAGAAGCAAAAAATTGCTTTCTTCATAGCCGGTCTATCCAGGATTGTATAATGAGTGCAAAAGAAAATTTAGAGGTTGAAATTCATAGCTCCGGTAATGTCTATTATGAAAAATTAGATAATTTATCTGTTAGCTTGACAGGAAATGGAACGGGCGAACTAATTGCGGAGTAAATGATACACTTTTATTTGTAATAAAATTCAAAATTTTAAAGAAGATGTCAAAGTCTATCTTGTTGATGCAGACTAAAAAGCTAAAGTAACTCCCCCTAACAAGTTAAGTCCTTGAACAGGGTAAGCCGTCCATTTATAGTATTTACCCGCAAAGTTATTGAAGTTGATATATGCTGATAGTTTTTTATTATACCTATATTCAAAACCTAAATTAGCATCTACAAATGGTTTCAGGTTGTAAATGTACTTATCATTAGTTGCTTCTACTCCTTCAATCGGAGAATAACTATATGTTTTTCTATTGCCTATAACAAATACATTTGCTTTAACCAATATCTTATCAGCTAAATCATAAGTTCCTGAAAGTGTAAGTTGAAAGTCAGGTTTATGCCATGCAAACTCTTTTCTCCCAGAACCATAAGCGAAGAACTCTCCCTTACCATAAATCTTTAGCTTTTCTAGTTTCTGATAGGCTAATTGACCACTAATGGTGGTTATTGATAAGGTATCATATAACACCGTAAACTTATTTCCGTAAGAATAAGTAGAATCCATTCCAAAAATTGGCAACCCTTCTACCTCTTCATGTGTAAAAGCTACATTGAATGATATTGTTGAGCTAACAGAACCGCGAATACCACCATATAATTTTAGCTTTTGATTAGAGTTTTGAATATTGGTATTTTCAAGAATAAATGAATTCTCTAAACGCATAGAATTAAAAGTGTGTCTTTTAATACCTCCACTCAAGCCGATGTATGGTATAAAAATATCATTAAACAGGCTATAATTACCCTCTAAACATGGATAAAAGTGAAACTTAGCAGTATTCCCAATATTTGCATAAATACCTAATCCTGCTTTAACAGACCAATTATCACCTCTTGAGAAAATATAAGGAGTTAGTTTGAATATAGTATTATTTGTATTTAGAGACAAAAGGGAATCACCTATTGAATCGGAAGTCATTAAAAGTGTACTTTGTTGTAATGCATTAAAATCTAACACCACATCGGCTCCAATTTCTTCTTTGCCCATATATTTAAACAAATTTGCTCCAATCTTTAAATTGTGTTCGTTTGTTTTAGATAAACCATTTAAAAAATCATAATCTACGCCAATGTGATGATTAAGCTTGGCACTATCTTTTAGCATACTATTAAGCTCAGAATGAAGCGAAACTAAATTATAAACTTGCTTTATCGTATCTGCAGTAGTTCTATATATTTCTGGAATTAAGGTGTTCGTCGCATCAAACCCATAATAATGAAAACTATTCCTACCATAATTTAAAGATGTTTTAAGCGTGTGTTCTTTAAAAAAGTGTTTGTAATATCCCCCTAAATGATTGTCATTAAACTTATTGACGCCAAGGTCTTTTATATTTCCTAAAGAGCTATGATGGAGTATGTTCGTTCCCCAAGCGCGTTTTTTAGAACGTGTAGAATTGTAATATCCTTCTAAATAAGTAGTAGTATACATACCTAATGCCGCCTTAACATATCCTGAATATAATTTGTCTAAAGGCTCAATAATTTTCAATCTTGCCGGCTTAATTTGTTGCACCTCAAATGACACATTGTGCTGAACAGGTTCCAAGTAATACTGAAGCTTAGGAATCTCCATTACCGAATCCTTCGATTGCGGCATTATGCTTATCTTTTTCGACTTTACAGTTGTACGTGCAGCTGAATCGGTGCCGCTATAAACATCAGAATCACCATCTTGAGAAACTCCATCTTGTATGCCAATTGAGAAAAGTACAACGATTAATGTATATGCTATTTTCATCATCTAGTTATTTGGTTCTTTGTTTTGTTTCTCCTTCTCCTCTTCCAATTCATCCTCAAAAAGCTTTTTATCTTTTTCATCTAGACCTTCAAAATCAATTTCCACATCGTCTTTTTCTATTAATTTTTCACTTTGACTTTCCAAATCAAGTATATAATCAATTTTTGATTGAGCCAACGCCACAATCTCTGCTTGATCTTTTCCTTCATAGTTATCAATAACACTTTGCAGACTACTTTTTGCGTTGAAATAATCTTCTTTTACAATGAAATTATCCCCTAGCAAAATAATTGCACTAGCTATCCAATAATCGTAAGACGGTTTCTGCTTTACCAACTCCATAATAGTAATTTCGCACTCATCATTCTTTTCTTGCTCGAATAGTATTTCCGCTGCATTATACTTGGCTTCTGCACCTTTAATACTTTTTGTATTTTCGCTTAAAGCAATAAGGATAATATAAGCCTCATCCAGTCTATCCGTTTCTTTTAAAGAAAGCCCATGTATTAGTGAAGCTTCAATTTCTAAAGGTTCATCAATATTGCTTAACAATAGGGTCTTATTAGAATACGAAATTGCCGACTGATAATTGTTTAAGTTCCAAAACCCGCGCATCTGACCAATAATAGAAGCTCTAATATTCTCCTCTGCTGCAGCTAATTTCTCAAGTGTTGAATAATGGCCAATTGCTTGGTGATAGTCCTCTAGGAAATAACTAATATTACCTGCATATTTTAAGGCATTTTCATAATTATTATTGTTAACCTTATCAATAACACTGTTATAATGTGAAAGCGCTTCTTCTAGGTTTTCTTCTTGATGAATACACCGAGCCATATAGTAATACGCATCCGCGTTGTGCCTTCCATTTTCAACTTTCATATTATATTCCTTTCCTTTTAGGATAATATTGGCACAATCTCCACGATCCCAAGCATCTTGAACAGGTTCCCAAAAAACCGAATCCAATTCGGATTGAGCTACTTCTCTTCCTTGCTCTACTAGCCAATCATAATAGCCCGCTAAATCATTTCTTCCTTTATAAATGTCTTTCATTAATAAGACTGCAGATTCATTTTCGGAAGTTGCATTGGGATATTCTAGCAGCACTTTTTCCAAATACTTTTCTGCTTTATCATAATCTTGTGTACTTAAATAAACGCTCCCTACGTTTACAATGGCTCTTGGCACATATTTATTTTGTGGGTAGTCACGAATAAACTGTTCGTACGTGGCTATGGCTTTTTGATTTTCTCCTTGCGTTTTATAGGTATCTGCTAATTCCCGAATAGATAAAATTTGGTAGCTAGAGTTTGGATACCTTTCGGTTAACTCTTGCAGCGTTTTAGCCTTCCCTTCATGATCTTCGGTATAGCCTTGAGATGTTGCTTTTTTAAAGTAAGCGTAGGATAAATCGCCTTCTCCTTTTTCAATAACCCTATCGAAATATTCAATCGCTTTTACATCGTCTGACAACAAAAAATAACAATCTGCTAATCTTAAGAATGCATCAATCAAAGGTTTATTCTTTACGCTCTCCTCTAATAAAACGAAATTTCTAAATGCAGTAATGCTACTACGCAAATGAGCACTTCTCTCGGTGGAGGTAATCGTCTTTTTTCTATTATAAGTAAACGGTTTAGATTTCAAAAAATAAGCATATCCTATATTATAATCTGCCTGACGAAAAACGGATGTAAGAGCAGCTCCTGGTTCCATTCGGAATTCTTTATACTGCGAAATAGCCTCATCCAACTCTCCTTTATGATATTTGCATTCAGCAATCCAAAACAGGCTTTCTGCGTTCAATTTTTTATCAACGGGATACCTTTTAACATCTTTGAATCGATTCAGCGCTTTATCATATTCTCCGTTATGAAATAATTGAACAGCTCTGTTAAAACTTACCGTTTGATAGGCAACCTTCATCCGATCATCCTTATTTTTTACTCTTTCTAACGACGCCAAAGCATCTTCATAATTCTTTGTCGTCATATAAACCCGTATCAAAAACTCATAAGCTTCTTCAACCTGAGGTGAATTTGGGTATATTTCAATGTACTCATGAAAAGCTTCTATTGCTTCATCATAAGGGTTATAAGATAATTCGTAAGCCAGTTTTGCATAATTAAAGAGTGAATTCTCTGATATCTCAGGGTTAAAATTCAGTTTACTCGCTGCTCTAAAAGCGTTACTTGCATAATCTTTTTCTTCTAGTTTTAAATACGATTCTGCCATGTGGTAATATGCTGATTGCGATAAAGCATCTTTCTTTGTAGATGCTCTAGCGAGATATTTAACTGCATTTTCATAACTTTTAATTCCGAAGTAGGCAAACCCAATTTGATAATTATCAACTCGAGTGGCCTTTACACCTTTTCTGAATTCTATTAAATAGGGAATAGCTTCATTATATTTTTTCTCATAATAATAAGCGTCTCCGATTAGTTTAGCGAATTCTGATTTTCTTTTCGAACTAATCGAATCCATATAAACCGGAGCATATTCAATCACCTTTTTATACTTTTCTTGTTTATAATAAATTTGTGTAATGTAGTATGGCGCAATAGATTTAAACATTGACTCGCAAGAAATTGTTTGAAAGCCTTCTAATGCCGTTTGATAGTTCTTAGCTGCATATGCAATGTGACTATAATAATAAACTGCTGGGACTTTATATTCAGTCTCTTTTTCCAAAATCTCATAGAAGTAGCCTTTCGCCTTAATAAAATCTTTTTGTTTGAAATAACTATACCCTAACTTGAAGTAATACTCGATTCTTTCATCCTTAGATAGGTCATAAGGGTCAATTTTAGTTAAATACTCAATTACCTTTTTTGATTTCTTTAAACGATAATTGTGCTTCCCTAATTGAAAAAACACAGATTTTCCTTTTGGATGGTCTGGATGTTCAGTTACAAAACGATTCAATAAAAACTCCGCATCTTTATGGAATAGCTCCAATGCACAGATCGCAAAATAGTATTCAGCATTGATGCGCATTTCATCTTGATTATTTTCAATATGCATTGCCACTTCTGCAAATTTATCCTGAGCTGCACTGTATTTCTCTTTATCGTAAAGATCTTGGCCATCATTATATGCTCTATACGCATCTGTATAAATAGCCGTTTTTTGTCCAAAGGAACTGACAGCACTAAATAACAGTAGCACAATTAGACTTTTTCGAATCCCTATCATAAGAATTTATTTTCTAACAGGACATAACTTGCCCATCATAATTTAATGGTTAAAGATAGTAAGGTGTAGGGGTGCTGTTTGCGTTGATTTGATTAATTGTTAACGCGTTTCTGTTAAAACTATTGCATATAAATCAACATCGAAGAAAAATAAATTGTCATCTTTATCCGCTATAAACACAATACATTTGAATTTTGACTTTAGCAGAGAGCAGCATTTCTATCAATAATATCAATGTCTCTCAACGGGAATTATTGGTACTCAAAAACGTAGAATTAACCATCCTAAAAGGAGAGTTTGTTTACCTAATCGGAAAAACCGGAAGTGGAAAAAGTAGTTTGCTTAAAATACTATATGGGGAGTTAAGACTAAAAGAAGGCAATGCTACTGTGGCTGGTTTTAATTTAATCAAACTCCGAAAAAGAAAAATTCTAGCCTTAAGAAGAAAGTTAGGAATTGTTTTTCAAGACTTCCAACTGCTTACCGACCGAACTGTTGAAGAAAATTTAAAGTTCGTAATGCGCGCTACCGGCTGGAAAGACAAAAAGAAAGTGAAAGCGCGAACCTCTGAATTATTGGAAAAAGTTGGAATGGCAGAAAAGGGCTTTAAGTTCCCGCATCAGCTATCTGGTGGTGAACAACAAAGAATTGCCATTGCAAGAGCTTTAATAAATGATCCTGAAATTATTCTGGCGGATGAACCAACTGGAAACTTAGACCCAGAGACAACTGAGGAAATTATGCGTTTGCTTTTCGAAATAAGTGGTACAGGCAAAACAATATTGATGGCTACACATGATTACGATATGATGCAACGTTTCCCATCCAGAACCTTACGTTGCGAGGACGAAGCTATTACTGAAATTAATTTAGCAGAAGCGCCTGAATTTAAAATTAATAGGTTTTAATTTAAAAAAGAAACGTAAACAATCAAGCACTCGACTTTATTCTAGAAATCAACTAATTTCGTTTATCAAATTAATATCAATAGATTCTCTAAATTTACGGTAAAGCCATATTATGGATAACACACATATGTGTTTTATCTGCTTGTTACCCAACATTCCAAAACCAATAAAAAAACCGCATAATAATATCTTTACACGAACAAACAATAAAAAACCAACTATAAAACACAAAAAAACATTTATGAGTGTTGCTTTTCTCCTACTTGGACTCGGAGGCTTGCACGCCCAAGAAACAGTACCAGCCACAGGTGGTGATGCAACAGACAGCGGAGGCTCATCAAGTTACTCTTTAGGATAAGTAGTTTACACTACTAATACAGGAAGAAACGGAAGCACATTATTTTTGTCTTGATACAAAAACAATGAAAAAAAATCAAGAGACTTAAAAGGAGATTGCTCCGCAAAGGATATTCTCGTTACTTCATGCTCTTTTCAAACTACAATAAATTTTCATTTGAACGCAATTCTGTTCACCCTGCACTTTCATCAAAAATAGTAAAACGCCAATAGGTCATTTAGTTTTCGTTTACAATTTCCTGTAAACATCCATTAAAATTTCTACTTCTTTTTCCCAAGTTAATTCTAGCGCTGCTTTTTTTGTGTTTTCTTGGTATTGTGAAAATATATGCTTGTTATCCCATATAGCTAATAGGCTTTTCTTAATTTCTTCCGGAGAGTGATCCGCCGTTATAACTCCAATTTCATATTGATTAATAATTTTCTTTAACTCTACCAAATCACTTGACAAAACCGGCAATCCAGCTTTAATATAATCGAATATTTTATTGGGTAAACTAAAGCGATAATTGATGTTTGTGTCTTTATCTAAAGTAATTCCAACATCTGCGTTAAAAGTATATTGCATCATTTCATTGTATGGTAATTTATCAACAAAAACAACTTTATTATTTAAATCTTGGCCCTCACTCCGTTCTTTTAAATGATTTAAAACATCCCCACTTCCAACAATATACAAAACCGTATTGTCCATTATAGCAATTGCTTCTAATAACTCTTCAATTCCCCTATCTAAATTAATTCCCATCCCTTGTACAAGTACAATTTTTTTATCTAATGGGATTCCCAAATCAGCTCGCGATTTAGTCTTTATTAAGTCATTACTTGTGGGAACATTTCGAAGTACCCGAATTTCTTTATTATATTGGTTTCTATACAAGTCTGCAATTGATTGATTAACCGTAAATATGTGTTTTAATTTTGGGAAAATAGATTTTTCGATTTTCTCCCAAGCCTTTTTAACTTTGGGTCTGTCCTGAATTTCGGGAACACCCGTAAAATATTCATGGCTGTCATAAATTAGAGGCTTTCTACGCAATTTGCTTGCCCACCTATTTGCGAGTAATGTATCTAAATCGTTTGCATGAAAAATATCAGCTTTAACAAATAGTAACTTAAATAATAAGCGGAGGTTAAAGAAAGCATAAAACAAAGCTCCTTTTGTAAACAGTAAGTTCATTCGGGAAGTTTGATAACCCCTTGATATAGCTGCACTTCCTTTGAGCTTTCTCCCTATTAACAAAACAGCAAAACCATTATTGGTTAATGTAGAACAGACCTTATCGACTCGTTGATCGAAAGATAAATCATTTGTTACGGATACTACTACTCTTTTCAAATACTAAATATTTTGTACGACTTCAAAGTAAATACTTTTGAAACGCTAAATAGAAACTATTATTATAGAGATTTGAAACATGTATAGTGAATAAAGATTAATTTATTTTGAATACAGAAGATAAATAACAATTAGGTTTGTTTTGTGAGTATCATTCGGCAAAATATTTCCTTAAAAAATTACAATACTTTTGGTATAGACGTCAGCGTAAAACTATTTGGACAGTTTACCAATGTGGAGGAACTACAAAATATTATTACCGATCAAAAATACATTCAGGAAAAGCTACTTATTCTTGGTGGTGGAAGTAACATTCTATTCACTAAAAACTTAGATGGTCTTGCCTTACATAATCAAATTACAGGTATAGAGGCAGTTGAAGAAGATGACAATTCTGTTGTATTAGCAGGAGGTAGCGGTATAGTTTGGCATGACTTTGTTTTACATGCAATAAACCTTAATCTTGGAGGAATAGAAAACATGAGTTTAATTCCAGGAAGTCTAGGAGCCAGCCCAATGCAAAATATTGGTGCTTATGGCGTTGAAGTAAAGAATAGCTTTGAATGGCTGGAAGCCTATCATATTGAATCTGGTGAAATTCATCGATTTAACAATGCTGCGTGTGAATTTGGTTATAGAGAAAGTATTTTTAAACGAAAAAACAAAGGGCAATACGTCATTACTAAAGTCGCTTTTCGTTTAACAAAACAGCATCAACTGAACACCTCTTACGGGGTAATTGAACAGGAATTGGAAACATTAAACATTACTGAGCCAACTATAAAAGATGTTAGTAATGCCGTTATAAAAATTAGAGAGAGTAAATTACCTGATCCAATAAAGATTGGAAATAGTGGTAGCTTTTTTAAGAACCCTGTAATTGATAATGCTTTATTTGAAGGTATAAAGGCTAAGTTCCCAAAAATAGTTTCTTATCCTGCAGGTAACGGAAAAATGAAAATTGCAGCTGGATGGTTAATCGATCAAGCTGGCTGGAAAGGAAAAACTATAGGGAGTTATGGTGTCCATAAAAATCAGGCTTTAGTGTTAGTAAATTATGGAGGTTCTTCAGGAAGTGATATCTATAAACTTAGTGAGGAAATAATACAGTCTATTAAAGAAGTGTATGGAATAAATTTGGAACGAGAAGTTAACATACTTTAAGTTCCTGTAACACTATCAACAGATTTTGTATCCAAAGCATCTCTTAAACCATTTCCAAGAAGCATAAATGCGAACACGAGGATTATTATACTAATTCCTGGTAATATTGCTAAAAAAGCACTTTCGTTACTTGTAGTCATAATATAAGATTTATGTTGTTCAAGCATTGCTCCCCATGACGCCATTGGTATTTGAGCTCCTATACCCAAAAAACTTAATCCTGCTTCAATCAGAATAGCAGAAGCAAAATTCGCAGAACTAATTACAATCACTGGTCCCATAATATTTGGCAATACATGCTTCCAAATTATTCGCGCATTGGAATAACCCAGGGCCCTGCCTGCTTCAACATATTCTTGTTCTCTGATACTCAATATTTGACCTCTTACAACTCTAGCTAATTCAACCCACATTATTAATCCAACAGCAATAAAAACAGTGGTAAATCCCTTGCCTAAAATTAATGTAAGGGATATAATAAGTAAAAGACCAGGAATAGACCAGACCATATTAATAAACCACATAATCAAATCATCTACCCAACCACGATAAAATCCAGCTAAAGAACCTAGTAACAATCCAATTATCAAGGAAATAATAACTGCAATCAACCCAACAGAGAGTGAAATAATAGTTCCAGACATTAGCCGACTTAACATATCTCTTCCTAATTTATCTGTTCCCAAATAAAATGTTTGCTCAACGATATTATTTGCAACAATTTCATCTCTCATTTCAGAGACGTCTTTGATTATTTCAGAACCGTCTATTAAATATATGGTTACTGTTCCATTAAGGTTTAATCTAAACTTTTCCTCTTTAGAAATAGAAAGTGGATATAAAACTTCTGCTAAAGGGTAGCTCTGATATTGAGGGGAATATTCTTTTTCATTTTCAAAGCCTGTATATTCTTCAATAATTATATCTCCGCCCTCAAATTTGTATCCATACATTGGATAATTTTTATATATTGCTTCTTCATATCCAAAAAATAATTTGCCAAAAAAACCAACACCTTCAAATTCCCTATTTTTCCTTGCTAGTAGTTGAGTAACTTTAAACCCTGGCGCTTTTCTCGATATTGGTGAATTCTGATTATTAGCATCTTCTGTAGAATCAGGTCTTATATTAGCTCCTAAAACAGATATGAAAATAGCAATGCAGATGATGAGTAGCCCCAACATAGCTGTTCGGTTCTTTTTAAGCTTTCTCCAAGCTTCAAAATACATTGAATCTTTTCTTTTATATTCCTCTATCTCTTTCATTTACTTTTCATCTTCCTTTCCAACTTGGAGAAGAAAAAACTGTGGCTAAAGATACTATGAACAAATAAAAAGGATAAAACACAACCATAATTGGGAAGTAGATTATCGTTTGAAATCTGTTATATCTGTTTGCTAATAAAACTAAAAACAATACATCCACAATTGTTTTAACAGCACACAATTTAATGAAAAAAACAATGCTATCGTTATCCAAAATTACAAGTGCTGTCATAAATAGGATAGAACAATTAATAATCAAAACAATAGCTCCAAAAAAAGTAGATAAAGAGATTGCCAATTTACTTGATTTTGAAGCCCATCTCACGGATCTAGATAACATTTCAGTAAATGATTTCGCCCCCTCTGTTTCCACAATAGAATTTGAATTTATTTCAACATGAACCATATCATTATTCTTAATTATTTTTTCAAGAAAAAACATATCATCCCCTGACAATATGTTGTAATTATTCTTGTAAGGTTGTAGTTTATTGAACAATGATTTTGTGTAACT
>Ga0209223_10003083_pt1 | contig 16150 bp, 16 predicted proteins | sample COG_06_FD_184750 | JGI IMG/M metagenome (GOLD analysis project Ga0209223, IMG submission 184750) | Pelagic Microbial community sample from North Sea - COGITO 998_met_06 (SPAdes) (version 2) | ecosystem: Environmental > Aquatic > Marine > Neritic zone/Coastal water | place: Helgoland, sampling...
ATTATTTGATTCGGTAGCGCCAGAGGTAAAGAAAATTTCTTTAGGATCGGCATTGATAAGATCGGCAATTTGACGCCTTGCAATTTCAACCTTCTCTTCAGCTACCCAACCATATGAATGGGTGCGAGAATGTGGATTACCATAATCTTCAGCCATTGATTTGCTTATAACCTCAATAACTCTTGGATCAATAGGAGTTGTTGATTGATAATCTAGATATATAGGTAATTTCATAAGTTATATTAATTATGTTTTTGATAAATTTTTTGCCATATTTCTACAAACTTGTCAACCTCTTGATGATTGTTGCCTTTCCCCAAGCTGACTCTAATAGCGCAATCAATAAAATCTTTGCTTATTTGCATTGCTTGTAAAACTCTTGATTTTTGCAAAGTGCCCGATGAGCAAGTTGATCCGGCGCTGACGCAAATATTATTAAGATCAAATTGCATTAGCTGAGTTTGAGATTGGCAATTTTTGGTAGCAAAAAAACAAGTATTTGGCAATCTATTGATCTCTTGAGAAAAAATCTGAACATTTTTACCAGCAACATTGACCAACTTTTTTTCCAAGTAATCTCTTAAATCTTTTGTTTTATTTTTATATTCCGCTAAGTTTTTTACAGCAGCTTCAAGAGCCTTGGCGAACGATGAAATGCCAGCAATATTTAAAGTTCCGGCTCTTTTATTTTTTTCCTGACCGCCACCAAAAATCATTGGCAAAATATTGACGCCCCTTCTTAACAATAGAGCTCCTACGCCTTGCAAGCCTCCAATTTTATGAGCCGAAATTGATACTAAATCAACATTTAAATCCTCCAAATCAACGGGAATTTTGCCTACAGCTTGCACAATATCACAATGAATTAAGCCATTTTTTTGATGAGTTATTTTGGCCAACTCCTTAATTGGCTGAATAGATCCGGTTTCATTATTGGCAAGCATTATGGAAACCAAAAAATTGCCTCTTTCTTGCAAATTGATTAGCTCTTGAAACTTTTGCACATCAATTAAGCCGTCACTATCGACATCAACCTCTATTATATTCTTATTTTGCGGCCGACAATTAAAGCCAGCCGAATGTTCAATTTTTGATATTAGGACCACTGGACACTCAACGCCATTAATTGCCAGATTAATGCTTTCACTTGCTCCAGAAGTAAATATTACTTCAAAATTATCAGCGTTAAGTAAGTTTTTTATATTATGTCTGCTTTCTTCTGATATCATATCGGCTTTTCTACCAAGCTGGTGCATTGACAGATTGTTTAAGGCAAAATCTTGCAGCCGCACAAACTCTTTTATGGCTTGGGTTGATGGCTTTGTCGTTGAATTGTGATCAAAATATATTATCGACATACGTCCTGCAAAGAAATTGATTGTAGATATTTGTATATGTTGTTCTCAAGGCCTTGCCACAAATGATGAGTTTGGCATTGGGATAAATTTTTATTACAATTTTTTTTGCCGCCGCAGCTGGTTATCTTAACTGACTCTCCAATTGCCCTGATAATATCAGCAATATTAATCTCTTTTCCAGGGCGCCCAAGTACATAACCTCCTCCGGGGCCACGAACCGACTTAACAATATCTCTCTTCTTTAAATTAAGAAAAATTTGCTCAAGATATGAGGCTGAAATATTATTTCTTTCAGCTATTTCTGATAATTTAATTGGCTTGCCTTCTTTTTGCTGGAATAGATCAACAATTGCCATCACGGCATATCGACCCTTGGCAGTTAAAATCATTGAAACTAGATATTAAATGATATTGCATAAGTAATACCCAACTAATTTAGTGGGTTATTTTTAATAATCAAGGCCAAGTAATATTTATTCCTCACATTTAATTCTGTGCTTGATTCTAGGTTTAATTAAACTTGCCTTTTAATTAATCTGAAAATATCTTCGAGCATTTAAATGTTTGCTACAAGCATTTTTGGGAAAGTTTTTTGGGCCTAAAAACCTAAAAAATTAATTATTAACTTTAACGGATGCATCAATCAAGCTAATCATTAAAAATACAGCCATATCAATGAAAAATATTTTATCTTTTAAATTTCGATAATATTAAAATGATATTTCATAAATTTAAAATCAGAGATAAATTTTAACAGCTGATATTTCTAACATAATGACCTTAGTAAAATTTGGCTTAGCTTGGTTTATGACCATAGAATAAAATTTATAAATAATGACTAAAGAAATAGAATCAAAAGATATAGAAAATAAAGAATTTGAATTCACTAGTAATGAAAACTTTGCCGAGCTTTTTGAAGAGTTCGAAAAAGACAATCAGAGATTGATTGAGGGCGGAGTTGTAAAGGGTGTTATAGTTGAAATTTCCGAAAAAGGCTTTGCAGTTGATATCGGCGCCAAATCTATTGGATTTATTGAGCCTTCAGAATTTAGAAGAGATGGTGAAATAAACGAAGGAGATGTTGTTGATGTTTTTTTACATAGATTAGAAAATAAAAGAGGCGACCTTATTGTAAGTCGCGAGAATGCCCGCAGATTTATTAGCTGGAACTACCTAAAAGAATGCCTAGAAAATAAAATAACAATCGAAGGCAAAATATTAGGCCGCGTCAAAGGTGGCTATGCAGTTGATGTTGATGGGATTATATGCTTTTTACCAAGAAGCCAAGTTGATACAATGCTAATAACCGATGATGAGTTTTTAATTAACAAAGATGAGAAGTTGCATGTTTTAAAAATAGACGATTTAAGAGGTAATGTTGTTGTCTCTAGAAGAGCTATAATTGAAACTCAAAGAAACGCCGAAAAAGAAAAAGTATTAGCTAAGATTAATGTTGGCGACGCCTTAGATGGTGTAGTAAAAAATATCACTGATTATGGTGCATTTATTGACTTTGGCAGCTTTGACGGACTACTCCACTTAACTGATATTTCTTGGTGCCGCGTTCGACATCCATCGGAAGTTCTAAGCGTTGGTCAAGAAATCAAAGTTCAAGTAATAAAATATGATGAGGTCACAAAAAGAGTATCCTTAGGCATGAAGCAACTTCAGAAAAACCCTTGGGAATCAATTGCTGAAAGATATCCAGTTGGATCTACTACCAAAGGCAAGGTTACTAACATAACTTCTTATGGCGCCTTTGTTGAGATTGAATCTGGAATTGAGGGCTTAGTTCACATTTCTGAAATCAGCTGGATTAAGAATATTACAAATCCAAATAAAGTTATATCTCCAGGAGAGGATGTTGAGGTTATGATTCTTGACATAAATGCTCAAAATCACAGAATATCCCTTGGAATTAAGCAGTGCAAAAAGAATCCTTGGCAAGAGTTCTCTGAAAAACATAAGGTTGGAGATATTGTTTCAGGTATAATAAAAGATTTTACAGATTTTGGGGTCTTTGTTGAATTTGAAGGTGGGATTGAAGGCCTAATTCACAAAAGCGACCTGGCCAATGATGCAGCATCAATTCAAGAATCAAATTTCAAGAAAAACGAGAGCATCGATGTTATGATTCTAGGCGTAAACTATGAAAAAGAAAGAATCAGCCTTGGGATTAAGCAAATCAGCAATGGCGAGTTTAAAGATGCCATTTCTAAGATTAGCGAAGGAGCGATAGCCATGTGCGTTGTTACAAATGTTAAAAAAGATTTCCTAGAAGTTGAGCTAGATAGTGGATTGAAAGGCATCATCAAAAGATTAGATCTTTCTAAAAATAAAACCGAGCAAAAAACTGATAAATATGATACAGGAGATAGAATAGAAGCCAAGATTTCAACTTTTAACAAAACAACGGGCAAGCTACTGCTATCCATCAAATCTGTAGAAGCTGAATCGCAAGAAAATCATATTTACTCTCCTAGCGATAGCGGAACTTCAATTGGTAGTATAGCTGGCGATGTCTTGGGTTCGCTATCCTTTGATAATCAAGAAGATTCTAATAATTCATCAAAAGATGACACCTCCAACGAAGATAAAAAATAATGAAATCAGACATTATAGCTTCGGTTATTTATCTTAAAAACAAAGTGCATAAATGGCGCAATATTTCTGCACTTTTGTTTTTCTTTTCGCTAGCACTTGTTTTTAAATTTACTTTTTTTAGCTCAAACCTAGAGGTGGAAAGCATAACAAGCTATATTGCTAAGATTGAAATAAATGATGTCATTTTTGAAGATGATCATCGTAGCCAAGTTTTGCGTAAGCTAGCATCGCAAGATAGCACTAAAGCTGTTTTAGTAAAAATTAGCAGCCCTGGAGGAGGAATAGTTGGTAGCGAGATACTTTATAGAGATTTGTTGGCCATATCGCAAAAAAAACCTTTGGTGGTCTTAATGGGCTCAGTTGCTGCATCGGGAGCATATATGGCAGCCCTAGCCTCCGACCATATCCTTGCTCACAACGGAACATTGACTGGCTCCATTGGCGTTTTAATGCAACTACCAAATGCTAGCGAGCTGGCAAAAAAAATTGGAATATCCAACAGAAGCTTCAAATCTTCTCCGATCAAAGGCTATCCTTCTTTAACAGAAGAATCTAATTCTGAATATGATAAAATCATACAAAGCTCAATAAATGATTCTTATAATTTTTTTGCTGATCTTGTTAAGAAGCGCCGCTCAACAAAGCTAAAGCATGAATATATGTCCGAAATATTTGATGGCAGGATTTTTACCGGTAGGCAAGCTCTAGAAGTTGGTCTGATTGATGGTATTGGACTAGAAGATGATGCATTACAATATTTAATTACACAAAATCCAAAGCTAAAAGACCTACCTTTAAGAGAAATCTCTATTGTTAAAAAAGAGGATAAATTTACGGATCGGTTAATTGGAAAACTACCTTTTTTAAAAAGCTTACTAACGGAATCCTCAATTTATAGAGATTACGACATAATGGCAATCATGAGGTGATTTTTATTTGATAAATTAAATTCGCAATCTAAGTTATTTTTTTTATTTATAGTTAAAATTTTTTTAAAACATGAGAACTCTGCCAAGCTGATCTATTAAATAATCAGTTTAGTTGAGTTCTTTAATTTTTTTACCAACAAATCTGTAATAAATTTATGACAAGTAACAATGAGATCCTTGAAAGAGTACAAAAAATCATCGTAAATCACCTTGGCGCTGACGAGGCAAAAGTAACTGAATCTGCTAGCTTTATTGATGATTTAGGCGCCGATAGTCTTGACCAAGTTGAGCTAGTAATGGCCTTTGAGGAAGAATTTGGCATTGAAATTCCAGATGATGCTGCAGAAAAAATTACTACAGTTGGCAGTGCTGTTAAATATATAACAGAAAATATGTAGTTTTACTACTCATTTTCATAAATTTTTAAAAAGCCGCAATTTTTTAATTGCGGCTTTTTTATTTAACATCCTCTTAAGATCAAATTCAGATGATGCTTAAAAATTATTATCCAAAATACTTTATCTACATTATCCTAATTCCAGCCTTTAATTATACGTTTAATCAAATTAGTTTTAAGAATAAAATTTAAGCGATAAATCACCATTTAATTGATATACACAAGCTTTCTTGATTAAATTTTAGACCAAAATTAGGAAGATTAAATGTGGTATTATAGATGGATTTTGGTATTATTCCATATACCGCATCCGACCAAACTTTTGCCAAAGTTATCTATAAAAATATTTACAAAAAAAACTCTTCTGCTAGCCTTAACTGATTATCAACTTAATTTGCAAAGTACATGCCGACTGAAATCTTAATGCCAGCTCTTTCCCCAACAATGACCGAAGGTAATCTAGCTAAATGGCTAAAAAAAGAAGGCGACTCCATTATTTCTGGCGAAGTTATTGCAGAAATTGAAACTGACAAGGCAACCATGGAAGTGGAGGCAGTGGATGAGGGAATTTTAGGAAAAATATTAGTTGATGAAGGAGCGGAAAATGTTGCTGTTAACAAATGTATTGCCATAATTTTAAACGAGGGCGAAGACAAGTCGGCGCTAGAGAATTATCAAGTTGCCAATAATAGTACAGAAATAAAAGAAGAAATAAAAGATGAGGTAAAAACTGAAACCTCACAAGAGGCTATTCAAAAACAAGAAGCGCCAGTTATGAAGCAGCCTTCTTTAGATAAATCGCCTAAAACCAAACATTCAGATAAAATAAAAGCTAGCCCTCTTGCTAAAAGAGTGGCCAAAGAAGAAGGTGTTTCACTATATAGCTTACAAGGAACTGGTCCGCGTGGCAGAATAGTAAAAGATGATGTTGTATATTTTTTACAAAATAGTGGTAATATTAAAGGTGTTGTTAGAAGGGATCCAGAAGATTTTTATGAAGTTAAGAATAGCAATATAAGAAAAGTTATTGCTAAAAGACTAGTTGAATCAAAGCTGACCGTTCCACATTTTTACTTATCATGCGAACTTGATATAACTAAGTTACTAGAATTTAGATCAACTATAAATCGCGCCGCCAAAATTGATGAGAGTGGTAAACCATCTTATAAGATTTCAGTTAATGACCTTATCATAAAATCTACAGCTTTATCTCTTAAAAAGGTGCCTGAAGCAAATTCAAGCTGGAGTGATGAGGCAATTATGATTTACAATAATGTTGATGTCTCTGTAGCGGTAGCAATTGATGGAGGCTTAATCACTCCAATTATTAAAAATGCTGACCAAAAATCTATTCAAGATATCTCTGTGGAAATGAAATCACTAGCCAAAAAAGCTCGGGAAGGAAAATTACAGCCAGAAGAATTTCAAGGAGGATCTTTTAGCATTTCTAACTTAGGAATGTTTGGTATCGACAACTTTTCTGCCATTGTTAACCCACCACAAAGCTGTATTTTAGCCGTATCTAGAGCAGTTGAAAAACCAATTATTAACAATGGTGAAATCGCGGTGGCCAATATGATGAATGTTACCTTGTCATCTGACCATAGATCTGTTGATGGAGCAGTGGGAGCTCAATTTCTTAAAGCTCTGCGCAACTACATTGAGAACCCTATTTTAATGTTGATTTAATAAAATTTGGCTCTACATAAGTAAGCCATATATTCAATCAATATCACAAGTTTTTAATCAGAGAATAATAATGCCTTCTTTAGTAGCAATAATATCTGTGGCTTTTTTAATGCTATTTTCATTTTTTATTGGCGTTAAATATTGCGATACCATAAAAGATCAATCAAGTTGGATGCTTGAATCAACTGAAGAAATTGACTTGCCAGATCCTAGCGATTATCGCCCTATAAAAGAAGAAATAATCAAAAATGATTATTCGTCGGAATTAATTTTAGAAGAAGACTCTGAATAAAATATTGTAAATTAAACTTACAAAACCCGCAAAATAAAGCCCAAATCATCACCAATGATTATTAAGCCCACTATATTTACTAGCATATTTTTTACTATTATAGTATTATCCAGCAAATCTTCTTTCGCAACTAATCAAGAAACTACTGGTGATCGCAAGTCAATTGCTAACGAAAAATCACGAAAATTTGAACGCAGTGATCGCGTAAGGCAGTATGCTGCTCTATCCGGATATCGCGACTCTGATTATAATTCTCATGATTATAATTTATCAGGGCGCTATAGCTACCAAAGCAAAAATAATGTGTCTTATATAAGATTTCGACATGAGTCAAAATATAAAATACAGACTAAGGTTATTAGAGGATTACCAACTAAATATTCGGAACTTTATGACGCAACCTTATCTCATAAACTAAGAATATTAGATCAACAAAATTACATAGCCCTTTATCACCGCACGCAATATGATGATATGTCTGAATATTATTATGATTTAAGAAGCGCTGCTGGCTTTGGACGATTCTTTATGGATCAAGATATACAACTTGATTTAAGTGTTGGCTATCGCGATGTTAAAAATTATGGCTACAATATGAATGTTGTTCCATCTTTTAGAATAAGATTTGATTTAACTGATAAGTTGGAGTTTGTGCAACGAGGCTTTTTATTTGTCGATCATAGATCTATGGATGGTGAATTAATTTCAAAGCTAATTTATGATGTAAATTCACAAATATCTTTGCAATTAACGCATGATTTTGACAAAAAAAGATATGAGGATAGTTCAAAGAAAAATCCAATTATAAATCGAGTTGATCGCAGAACTACTATAGGAATTATTTATCGATTCTAGATTGCGATATTTTTTGGTAAAAATTTTTGGTAAAAATTATATCATTAACAAACTACTTATATAAATGATAATTTTAGCTTTTGATATAATATCGCCAAGTCCAACATTAGCTATTTTTAAAGATGGTGAACCCTTGTGTTATAAAACAATTGAGCAAAATACTAAGCATTCTGAATTATTGATTTCTTCTATTGAGAATTTGCTAAATAGTGCAAATATCTGGTATCAAGATCTTGATCTTGTCCTAGCAACAATCACTCCGGGTAGCTTTACCTCTTCAAGAATAGCATTAATTGTGGCTAAAACAATTAAAATGTCACTGAATATTGATGTTTTACTATTAGACTCTACTCAAATTTTAGCTTATAAAAACTCCACTCATTATAAAGGTGATTTATTAGTAATAATGGATGCTGGCATGTCAGAATATTATATGTCGGCCTATAATAGCAGTAATGGAAATATTAAATTAATAAGCGATTTGAAAATATGGAAAATTGATGATTTATCCAGCTATATGAGAGATAATATAAAATCAAAAAAACTGCTAGTTTGCGGATTAGCAAAAAATGATCTTATAAAAATAAATGATGTGATGAGTAACAATATTTTATATTACGGAGATGATATAATAAACGCTTCTGATGTTATAAAATTTTTTACTAATTCCAGTAAAAATGATATCTTTTTGCAAAATGTAGAGATTCCCTATCTAAGACAGCCAATAATTGAGAAAAGAAAAAAATAATTGTGGAGGCCGGGGCCGGAATCGAACCGGCGATAAAGGCTTTGCAGGCCTCTGCATTACCACTTTGCTACCCAGCCACAAAAAGAAATAAAGTAGGTCAATTTACTATATTAAAATAACTATGCATATATTAATCAATAATTATATTAACCCATGCACTAACTAGTTAACTTTTAACTAAATATTATTTTATTTTTTAAAATTACTACACAAGTTATACTATTTCCATAAATTAAGTATCTAATTGCAAAATATTTTTGCTTTTAGATTTAATTTTAAAGCGCCGTAGTATCTAGATACTTCAAGTTTTAAAATTAAATAATAAAAGCAACAAAGATGAAGTAATTAGATATTTAATTTATGAAAATAGTATTACAGCAAATAACCAATAATTTATAAATTACTATCTTATATAATGAAAAATATTGATATCGTAATAAAATCTAAGAAATGGTTTAATTTTTTTAAAGATGAAAATGATGTTCAAATAAATTTCAATAATATTATCAAAAAAATATCTCAGCAAGATATTATGAAAAATCTATTATTACCTTGTAATAATTTAGAAATTTCTTTTAGTTTAGTTAATAATAATCAAATTAAAAAAATTAACAAAGAAACACGCTATCAAGATAAACCTACTAATATTTTGTCTTTTCCACATTTTGATAAGGATGAAATAAATAATCTTAGAAAATCAAAAAATAATTATATATTTTTAGGAGATATTGTTATTGCTTATGAAAAAATTGATAATGAAGCGGTAAAACAAAATAAAAAATTTAAAAATCATTTGACGCATCTGATTTTACATAGTATTTTACATCTCCTTGGGTTTGATCATCAAAATGATTTTGAAGCTCAAGAAATGGAAGATATAGAAATTAAAATTCTAGATAATCTCAATATAAAAAACCCTTATACTAACTATTAAATTATTTAATGAGTAAAAACTCTAATCCTGACGACCATCCCAAGAATAAAAATTCTGGCAACATTTCCCGTCAAATATCTATTCAAATATCCAAGGGTAAATCTCGATTATTTAGATTTTTTAATTTTTTTGCAAATCTTTTTGGGAAAAAAACTAAAAAATCATTCTCTTCAGTTTTATCGCATCTAGTTGAAGATTATTACAAAGAAAATCTTATAAGTCTTGAGCAAAAAATTATGTTTAAGAATATTGCTAATTTTAGCGATAAAAAAGTCTATAATATCATGACACCTAGAACTGACATGATTTCAATAAAATATGATTCAAATCTAGAAGAAATAAAAAAAGTTGTTAATGAAGATGGTCATACCCGTATACCTGTTTTTAAAAATAATAATGAAGAGATAGCTGGCTTTATACACAGCAAGGATCTTGCCAGATTTCTATGTAAAGAGGATCAGAATTTTAATATTGATAAAATATTACGCAAAATTCTCTTTGTTCCTGGGTCTATGAAGATTAGCGATGTCATGCTTCGAATGAGAATTGCTCGTGTTCATATGGCTATGGTTCTTGATGAATTTGGTGGCATTGATGGTCTTGTTACAATTGAGAATGTTATGGAAGAAATAGTTGGCGAAATAGAAGATGAACATGATATAGTTGGTGATGATTCATTTTTTTGCATAAGAAAAATAGATGATAAAACATTTCATTTTGGCGGTAGAGTTGAAATCAACAAAGCTCAAGAGTTAATGAAAACAAATATAACTAGTCAAAAAGATGAATATCAAACAATCAGCGGACTTGTAATGAAGATCTTTAGCCGAATTCCTGAAATAGGTGAGGAAATAAAAAGATTTGGCCTAAACTTTAGAATTATAGACTCAGATAATAGAATAATTAAATTAGTTGAGGTAAAAAAAATTACCAATGATCAATAGATGAGATTTGGTATAAAACACTTCTATTGACGAATTAGCTCAACTAACATTTCAACATTTTCTACTGGAGTTTGTGGTAAAATTCCATGACCTAAATTAAAAATAAATGGCACTTTATTAAACTTTTGTAAAATATCTTTTACCTCATTTTCAATATCTTCTTTTTTTCCAAAGGCTAATAAAAAATTATCTAAATTTCCTTGAATTATTACGTTATTTTGTAAGTTTTCAACAGCCCAATCTCTTGGTAAATTTTGGTCAATTGCTATAGAATCACAATTAATATATTTAATGAACTCTAGATAATTAGAACCAATTCCTTTAGGGAAACAAATAATAGGTATTTTTGGGTATCTTTTCTTAATCTCATCAACAATTTTTTTAGTTGGATCAAATACCCATTTTTTTAATTCTTTAGGCGGCAATAAACCAGCCCAAGAATCAAATAGTTTTATAATATCAGCTCCTGCTTCAATTTTTAAAGATAGATATTCAATTATAGCATCGGTTAAGATATCGATTAATTGCGAGAAAAAAACTTCATCTTCAATCGCTTTTTGTCTAACTAAATTAAAGTTTTTTGAACCTCCTCCTTCAACCATATAACAGGCCAAAGTCCAAGGACATCCTGCAAAACCTATAAGAGATTTACTTTTATCTAATTTTGATCTTGTTAAACTTACTGCATCAAATACTGGTTTTAAAAAAGATTCTAAATTTTTAACTTTAAGAGACCTTAGATCATCAACAGATAGTGTTTGTGATAGTTTTGGACCTACTCCTCCTAAAAACTTAACATCTGATCCTAAGGCGTGCGGAATGACTAAAATATCTGAAAATATTATTGCTGCATCAAAATCGAATCTCCTAATTGGTTGCATAGTAACTTCACAAGCCATTTTTGGATCATAGCAAAGATCTAGAAAATTATTAATTTCACTTCTAACCTTTCTATATTCTGGCAAATATCTTCCAGCTTGACGCATAATCCATATTGGAGGATTTTTAATTTCTTTAGTTTTTTTGTTTAGAACTTCTAATATATAACTCATTTAAGAAAATATAATAATATTAATAGACCTGTTAGTTATTTTATAACTTTTTTAAACATCTTATTAACATAATTTTTAACAAGAAATAGTTAAGTAACCTATTAAAAATAAGATTTAAGAAAAAGTTATTAAAATCTGTTAATAAAAAAAATATTTTTTTTATTTAAAAACTATTGTTAGTAAAATTGTTAATAAAATTGGTAAAAATTTCTTTTTAACATATTTCAAAAGTTATTAACATTTTGTTAACAGGTGTAAAAGGGTAAAATTGGGTAATTTATGAAAAAAAATGTAATTATAGCTGGTGGATCAAGAGGTATTGGTTTATCTTGTGCTAAAGGGTTTTTAGGTTTGGGATATAATGTTATAATTGCATCAGCAAATGAAAATAATCTTAAACAAGCTATAGCTAAAATCGAGCATAAAAAGGCTAAATTACTTCATAAAAAATGTAATATCTCTGATGAAAGTGAGGTAAAATCTTTATTTGATTTTTGTAAAAGTAATTTTGGTGAGGTAGATATTTTAATCAATTGTGCTGCTATTATTCAAAATCAGGATTTTATTGATCTTAATATAGAAGATTGGCAAAAGCTAATGGATATAAATGTTAAGGGCAGTGTTTTATGTTGTTATCAAGCTTTTAAACAAATGAAAAATAAAGGGGGAAATATAATAAATATTAGCTCTCTTGGTGGATTGCAAAATTTTTCTAAATTTTCAGGATTTAGCTCATATGTTACCTCTAAATTTGCTATTACAGGACTCACTGAAAGCCTAGCAGTTGAAGGGAAAAAGTTTAATATTAGAGTCAATGCTATTGCTCCAGGTGCAGTAGATACTGAAATGCTTAAAAAAGCTGCTCCTAATTTAAAAACCTCGACAAAGCCACAAGATATTGCTAAAAATATTATTTATTTATGTGATGATGATCATTGTAATCATATCACTGGCACCATTTTAACCATAAATTCTAATGAATAATTAAAGTGAAAAAACATATCTCCTACATAACTCGTAAAGAATCTCTATCGATTGCTCATAAATTATATAATCCAAATTTTTCTCATGAGAAGAACTTACAGATTTATGATAAATGTACTAATTGCCATGGCCATAATTTTACTTTATTTGTCACCATTAAAGATTATATAGACGAAGAAACTGGTATGGTTATGAATTTTAAGGAACTAAAGAGTATAGTTAGAAAAGAAGTTTATGATAAAATAGATCATAAATATCTTAATGAAGATATAGAAGAATTTAAAGATAACCTAATGCCAACAGCTGAAAATATGGCTATGGTAATATGGCAATGGCTAACGCCCAAATTACCCAATCTTTTTGAAGTAAAGCTAGAAGAAACTGACAATAATTCAACAATCTATCGCGGCGAGTAAGAAATAATTAATTATTGACTATATTTACAAAAAATGCTATAATTAGCTAACAGCGTCTAGTTCTTTAAGAATGCTTCTAAAATTATTTTATTAGTAACGTTTATTACTTTTGCTGATAATATAAATATAGAAAAAAATATGCCATTATTAGATGAAAAAAAAGAATTTTGGGAAGGAAGAACAGAAAATATAAAGAAATTAATAGATGAATCTTTTGATAAAATAAATAAGAGCTCCAAAAGTTCCTGGGGGTTATATAATGGTCAAGAAAAATATGGCATAGCTCATTTTGATGATTATTTAGTTGTGATGGAATATATTATTGCAGGTCTTAAACTAGATCAAAAAGAGTTTAATTTTATGGATATTGGTGCAGGAAACTTCCAATGGGGAAATGGTTTAGCAAAATATCTTGATAATAATCCGCTTTTTAAAGGACTGGATGTTAAATTTAATATTTTTAGCATAAGGGGAGAGCCCAATCATGATCAAGAGGTAAAAAAGGGAGAAAGGTGCACACTTTATAATTATGGTAGATTCAAAATAGAAAATTTGATAGATGAATTTTATAATAAAGGTCGCGATTTAAATGAAAAAATTGATTTGGCGGTTTCGTCTTGGTGCTTAAGACACTTGGTTGACCCTACAGGAACTTTTGTGCAAATAAATAAACAATTAAGGCCTGATCGAGGTGTATTTTTTTTTGATGGCTTTTTATCAAAAATTGGCGACGAAAATAAAGAGAAAAGTGTAGAATCAAATGTTTATTCACTTTTAAATGACTCGCAAGCGACATTTTTTGTTAATTACGATTCTGCAGGAAGAAGAGCTAATTGTTTTGTTACAAAAAAAAGTGAAATAGAAACATTGCATTTGTCATATAAAACTAAAAACGATACAGCGGAAGTTAAAAATTATCAAGTTGGATCCGAGGTGGCTGTATTTTTTGATTGTAGTGATTTGCAGCTTTATAAAAATAACGAAATAAATCAGCAATCATCTAGTGTGACTATAGGAAATAGTCGATATTTTTATAAAGATAAAAAAAGTGAATATTTTTTTAACCAACAATTAAATTGTGATAATGTCAAGAATGCAATATTTGAAACATTTGAGAGAGAAGACAGGTCAAATGGCAAGGAAATTATACAGTCAATGTTGGTAGATCTAATTAATGGAAATAGGTTTAAAAAGGCTCTAGAGATTATTGATGAAATGATTTCAATAAATATATCTAAGTTGAAAAAGATATTACAAGGAAGTAATTTGGTTTTGCAGTCGTTGCAAGAAGGTTATATTTTTCATGATTTGGAGGGAGAAGAAGGTCTTGATAAAAAATCTTGGAGTCAAAAACTAATTGAAAAAATAGTTAATTTGTCAGACAGAGAGGCTTTAGAAAATAAGAGTTTAAAAGATTTTGCTAAACAAATGAAAGATGATGTTTTGCAAAAAGCTATCGAAGGCAGAATTAAAAAATTAGAATTACCAAATTCATTTATGAGGCCATTTGCAAATGAATATAGAAAAAAAATAGATACCCTATCGAGAACGTCCAATCCTCCGTGTCAATTTAAATAAGATTTGATAAATGAGCGATAGCTCATTTATTTTATCTTATATTTTTTTAACAAAAATTGACATAAATTATGACTAAAAATACTGATATTAATAAAGCTGATTTTGACTATTCTGCTTTCAAGAAAAAAGCTATCAAAGATCTATATTTAGGCAAAGAGTTAACTGGCAAGAATGGAGTTTTTGGCGGTATGGTTAAAGATATACTTGAGGCTGCTTTAAGTGAGGAGTTAAATCAACACTTATTACAAGAAAAAGAAAGTTTTGGTAATGATGTTGATGCTGAGTTTGCTTTAAATAACCGTCGTAATGGCTATAATAGTAAGACTATCAAAGCTAAAGATTCAGCTTTTAAGCTAAATGTTGCTCGCGATCGTAATGGTAGTTTTGAACCTAATTTAGTCAAAAAAGGTCAAACTGTTCTTACTGAAGAATTAGATAATAAAATAATTGCTCTTTATGGTCTAGGCATGGGATATCGAGATATATCATCTCATATTGATGATATGTATGGCATAGAAATATCAAAGTCTAGCATCACGGCTATTACCGATAAAATAATACCTAAAATTAAAGAATGGCAAAATAGACCGTTAGAAGAAATTTATCCCATCATATTCCTTGACGCTATGCACTTTAAATGTAGTGAAGAAGGTAAAGTTGTGAGTAAAGCTTTCTATACTGTTCTTGGCATTAATCAGGAAGGTAAAAAAGATGTTTTAGGTCTTTATTTATCCGAAAGTGAAGGTGCTAACTTTTGGCTGAGTGTTTTAACTGACTTAAGAAATAGAGGTGTAAATGATATATTGATTGCCTGTATTGATGGGCTTAAAGGCTTTCCAGAAGCTATTAACTCAATATTTCCAAAAACTGAAATTCAGCTTTGTATTATTCATCAAATTAGGAATAGTATCAAATATATTGCTTCTAAAAATCAAAAAGAATTTATGGAAGATTTGAAGCTAGTATATAAAGCCAATAGCAGGGATTTAGCCGAAGAAAAGCTGTTAGATCTTGAAGAAAAATGGGGTAAGAAATATCCACTTCCCATTAAATCTTGGAATAATAATTGGCATAATTTATCAGGCTATTTTAAATATCCGCCAGAGATTAGGAAGATGATTTATACTACTAACGCTGTTGAAGGGCTTCACAGGCAAATTAGGAAAGTTACCAAAACTAAAGGTTCTTTTACTAGTCAAACAGCCTTAGAAAAACTGATATATCTGGCTATAAAAAATATTAGCAAAAAGTGGAATCAGCCCATTCAAAACTGGAGCTTGATAATTGGCCAGTTGGATATATTTTTTGAAAATAGGCTGAAATTAGATTTAGCCTAAAATGGGATTTGACACGGGGTTTTGGACACTCCC
>Ga0209223_10003084_pt1 | contig 16145 bp, 16 predicted proteins | sample COG_06_FD_184750 | JGI IMG/M metagenome (GOLD analysis project Ga0209223, IMG submission 184750) | Pelagic Microbial community sample from North Sea - COGITO 998_met_06 (SPAdes) (version 2) | ecosystem: Environmental > Aquatic > Marine > Neritic zone/Coastal water | place: Helgoland, sampling...
AATAAAATAGATTTAAAAAGACCTCAAATTTTAATTGAAGCATTTGTACTTGAAGTAGCGCCAACATTTGAGAGAAAACTTGGTACCAGACTTTCATTACAAGCTCAAAACACCAACACCGGATCGACAAATAAAGAAACTTTGGTACTTAAAGGTATTAAAACTGGTGAAGGTATTGATAACAATGATGATTTAGTTGTTGGAACAGAAAATAGTGCTTTAACAAGTTTTTTAGTTGGCGGAACATCAGGACTAGGCATCATAAGAGATATGGGATCCGATCAAATTAAATTTGAAATTGATGCTTTAGAAACTGAAGGGGACTCCAAAACACTTTCAAATCCTAAACTGTTTACGATGAGTGGTGAAAATGCAGTTATTACTCAAGGTACAAGATTTGGTGTAAACACCACAAGTGTTGCTGATGGAGTTACGACAACATCTGTTCAATATTTTGATGCCAATTTAAAACTAGATATAACACCAACTGTTACAGGTGACGGCACAGTAAGCTTGGATGTAGTGGTGACAAATGATACAGTTAATACAGGAGCAAGCCCTCCAATTGTTACCAAAAAAGAGGTTGATACCAATTTATTTCTATCTGATGGAGATATAGCAGTTGTTGGTGGTATTTTGACTAATACTTTGTCAGAAAGTAATTCTAGAGTACCATTGTTAGGTAAAGTGCCAATATTAGGATCTTTATTCAGATCAAGAACTTCAAAAGATGAGACTACAGAATTATTGATTTTTCTAGCCCCTAGAATAATATAATAATAAAGTAAGAATCATTATGAATTTGAGCGCTGCTTCGTCAGAAAAAATAGCAAATTTACTAAAAACAAGTGGTGTTTTAACTGCTGATAGACTAACTAAAATTGCTACGCAGTGTGGCTCAAATAAAGAAAAAATTGTAGACGAGTTATTAAAAAAAAAATTCGTTAGCGAGCAAGATATTGTAAAAGTTCTTGCTAAAGCTTATAATTTAAGAACTATTGATCTTAAAATTGGCTCAATAAAACCAGACGGATTAAGCGCTTTACCAGTTGACTTTATTAGAAAAGAAAAAATAGTTCCTATCGGCGTAGAAGCAAACCAACTTAAACTAGCAATAGCAGATCCTGCTAAATTAATTCAATTAGCAAAAATTAAAAACTTTGCAAAAAAAAATGTTAATTTTTCTGTTACCACATTTACAAACTTAGAAAAGGTTCTAGCTGATAAAGTTTGGGATGCTCAAAAAGCAAAAGCTAAAAATGGAAATGGTAGCCCCGGCGCTGGAGTCGCTGGTAAACCAAAAAAACCAACTAATCTAGCACCAATGAATGTAGTAGAAGTGGTTGATAAAGTATTTCAAGATTCATTAGCTGGCGGTACGTCAGATATACATATCGAGCAATTTAAAGATGGTTTCTCTCAAGTAAGATTTAGAGAAGATGGCATAATGAAAGTTCACGAGGAGCTTAGCCAAAGAGTAAAAAACAATTATGTTGCGGTAGTTACTAGATTAAAAATTATGGCTGGCTGTGATATTTCTGAAAGCAGACTTCCTCAAGACGGCGCTATAACTGTTAAAGATAAGAGCAACAACAATGTAGATTGTGATGTACGTTTTAATGTAGTTCCTACAAAATTTGGTGAAAGAGTTTGTATGCGTTTGTTAAGAGGCACAAACATCATGGCACTAGATAAAATAGGAATACCAGAGAGAGAATTAAAAGTATTTATAAAATCAATCGAGTCACCTCAAGGAATGGTTCTTGTGACAGGTCCTACAGGAAGTGGTAAAACAACTACGCTTTATGCAGCACTTGCACATTTAAATAAACCTGACAAAAACATTTTAACCGCAGAAGATCCTGTTGAATATACTTTACCTGGTATTGGACAAATACAAGCCAATGAAGGAATTGGTTTATCATTTGCGAATATACTAAAAGCATTTTTGCGTCAGGACCCAGAAGTGATCCTGGTTGGAGAAATAAGAGATAAATCAACAGTTGATATCGCTATCAAAGCTGCAATCACTGGTCACCTTTTATTATCTACACTTCACACCAACGACGCTATACAAACAATTGTTCGTATGACTAACATGGGTGTACCATCTTTTATGATAGCAGGTGCATTAAATACAATTGTTGCGCAAAGACTAGCTAGAAAAATATGTCCAAAATGTAAAGTAGAAGATACATCAATTACAAAAGATCAATTAAAAGAAATAGGTTTTGATGTTACAGAAGTTGAAACATTGAAGATATTTAAAGGAGCAGGTTGTGAGTCCTGTAAAAGCACTGGTTATAAAGGTCGTCAAGGAATTTACGAAATATTAGAGTCTAACACAGAGTTTGCGAATGGTGTTATTGCAAATCTTAGAGCTCCTGAGCTTTTAGAAATTGCTAGAAAAAATGGTTTTAGAACAATGGATCAAATTGCAAGAGATCATATGCGTAACGGTATACTTACATACGCTGAATTTGTAAGAAATATAACATTAGCGGAATCATAAGATGCCTCAATTTGAATATGCAGGAATGCAAAATGGAAAAGCCGTTGCAGGGTTAATTATAGCCACAGACCAAGCAGATGCTGGAAAAAAATTAAAAGCTCAAAAAATAAATCCTACAAAACTTAACGTAACTAGTGGTGACACCGGTGAAGATCCAGAACCAGCCACATTTCTCGGAATGCAAGTTCATTCGGATAAATTAAAAGATATTGATGTAATGATGTTTACAAAAAAACTTGAAACAATGATTAAATCTGATCTTCCAATTATGGATGCACTTAAACTTGCAAGACGACAATCAAAAAAACCAGGAATGATAAAAGTTACAAAAACTTTAATTGACGATTTAAATCAAGGTCATTCTTTTAGCGAAGGATTAGAAAAGTTTCCTGAGTATTTTGACGACTCTTATATAAACATGATAAGAGCCGGTGAAAGTTCTGGTCAATTAGCAAAATTTTTAAATAAAATAGTTGAACTAGCTGAAAAGAGAATAAAGATAACAAAAGATATTAAAGGAGCATTAACGTATCCTGTAATTCTTTTAACAGTTGCCTTGTTGGTTACAATTATTATGTTAATTAAAGTGGTGCCAATATTTGCAGAAATTTATGGAAGTTTAGGCGCAGAGCTTCCAGCTTCGACACAAAAAGTTATTATTGCTAGTGAATTTATGCAAGATCCAAGTAGAGGTGGTGTTTTATTTGGTACAATATTTTTTGCCCTAACTGTTAATTGGTATCTAACAAAAAAAATGTACAATCTTAGAAAGTTTTGGCATGGACTTTCTTTAAAATTACCTGCTTTTGGAGATTTAATAATGAAATCAATATATGCAAAAATTGCAATGGTTTTAGCTAACTTACTTTCTGCAGGTGTATCCATCATTGATGCTTTAGATATAAGTTCTAAGGTGACAAATAATATTTTGGTCAGAGAAGGAATTGATAGGGTAAAAACAGAAATATTAGAGGGTAAAAGTTTATCTCAACTATTTGCTCAAGAACCAATTTTTCCAATGGAATTTTCTGAATTCATGAAAGTTGGTGAGAAAACAGGAAGTGTAGATGAAATGTTCAATTCAATTGCTGTTTATTATGAAGCAGAAGTTGACAATGCTGTTGGTGCTGTAAAAGCGTTGTTAGAACCTGTTATGATTGTATTAATCGGAGCAATTATTGCAGGTCTTCTTCTTACGTTGTATCAACCAATCTTCAGTATGGGAGATGTAATCAAATAAAAAAAAATGCGCTAAATTTCTTTAGCGCATTTAATTTTTAATAATTAATTTAATTATTAGTATGCTGCAGTAGTAATTGATTTATCATCAGTTGATGCAGTGTAAGTCGCTGTCGCGTCTCCATCTATATCAGCTTTGATAGTCCAAGCACCAGATGATACTGAAATACCAATAGGTGATGTAGCATTTGGATTTCCTGATCTAACAGCGTTTTGATCTGTTTTGTAAGGATTTTTCATTCCTAGATCATCATTGAAGTATTCTGCAACGTCATCGGCACCAAGCGTACCTGTGCAAGCAACAGCAGTTGTTGTGCCAGCATCTGTGAACACATAGTTACCAGATCCTGCTGCACATTTTGCTGTCTCAGCATTTAATAAACTTACTATTTGACTGTACATAGCAGTTGTCGCTTGTTTCTTAGCGTTTGCTGTGTAACCAGAGTATGTAGTAATACCTACTGCTGATAAGATTCCGATAATCGCGATTACAACAAGTAATTCGATTAGTGAGAAACCTTTTTTAGCTTTTAAACTTAAGTTTTTCATTTATTTTCCTCGTTAGTTAACTAATTAAGGTAATTAAGTATCAAAAATTTTAAGTTTTACAACCTTATTTTAACTTAACTGCTAATTCTCTCATATTTGGGGCTTTAAAAGTAACTTAAAATAAGCTTTTTTTAAGCAATTAAATATTGTAAATATTAATTATGATAAAAATCAAAAAGTTTCTTCTAGTTTTAGTCTTTTCTCTAACATCCAATTTTGTTTTTGCTGCTGAGTCAATTGTAGCAAGCGTAAATGGCATGGTTTGTATCGAGTGTCAGAAAAAAGTAATTAAAAGTTTAAAAGCTTTATCATCAGGTGCAGAAATTAAAGTTTTAGTTTCTTGGCCAGAAGGAGTTGCAGTACTTTCTTTTGAAGACAAAGCAACAATTGATAATGATGTTGTAAAAAAAGCAATCACAGATAGTGGCTTTGAAGTTGTTAAAATTGTTAAAGTGCAAGAAGTTATTGCCAATTCGAAAGCAGCAGAGAAAGCCATAAACTAATTAAAAATGGAAGCCGAACTTGGGTTATTAAAAATCCAAACCCAATCACAAATTAATACTCTTTGGATTATTAGCTGTACAATTTTAATCTTTTTAATGCAAGCAGGCTTCATGTGTTTAGAAGTTGGTCTTGCAAGATTAAAAAATAATGTAAACGTTGCAATTAAAAACATTGTTGACTTTGGATTAGCTGCAATTCTTTTTTGGTTAATTGGTTTTGGATTAATGTTTGGAAAATCCTATCAAGGATTATTTGGAACAGACGGTTTTTTCTTTTCAAGTTCATATGGCCCTTATCAAGTTTACTTTGTTTATCAAACCATGTTTGTTGCAACAGCAGTAACATTAGTATCCGGTGCAATTACTGAGCGTGTAAAATTTGAAGGATATTTAATTATAACTTTAATTGTTGCAGGAATAATTTATCCGATTACCGGACATTGGGCGTGGAACTCAGAAGTTTTAGGCGACATGATGCAACCTGGCTGGCTAAGGCAAAAAGGTTTTTATGATTATGCAGGAAGCACAATAGTTCACTCAGTTGGTGGTTGGGTTGCTTTTGCAGCGTTGTCCATTATAGGTCCAAGATTAGGACGATACTCTTCTCAAAATAAAGGAAAAAACTTTTATGGCAATTATCCACTAGCCGTTTTGGGTGTGATTATTTTATGGTTTGGTTGGTTTGGTTTTAATGGAGCGACAACTGGAGGATTTACTACAAATGTAACAGTTGTAATCATTAATACACTTAACGGAGGCGCATTTGGTTTAATTACAGCAATTATACTTTCTTATATTTTAAAAAAGAAAATAGATCCTAGATATTTATTAATAGGACCAATTGCAGGATTAGTTTCAGTAACAGGCGGATGTGATATTTTTGAAATCACCACTGCACCTATTATAGGAACTATTGGTTCAATTCTCGCAATCATTGCAGATCAAATTATGGAAAAATATGAATTTGATGATGTTGTATCCGTTGTCCCAGTTCATTTAGTCGGAGGAATTTGGGGAACATTAGCAGTTGGTTTCTTTGGAAATATAGAAGACACATTTGTAATTAATTCAAGAATGGACTTTATTAAAATTCAATTACTTGGAATAGTTTCAATTGGAGCATTTGCTTATTTTACTTCCTATATTATTTTAAAATCAATTAATGGCTTTTATCCATTAAGAGTAAATGCCACTCAAGAAGAAATAGGATTAAACGTTGCTTTACATGATCAACCAACACTTGACTATGATTTAATTAAAACAATGGAAACTCAAACTGCAACTGGCGATTTGAATCTCAGAGCTCAACAAGACATGTTTACAAACTTTGGAATAATAGGAATTTATTACAATAAACTTCTTAATAAAGTGCAGGAAGCTGAGAAAGATAAAGAGAAGTGGAGATCAAGAGTTTATAAAGAGATGATTTTAGCTTCAGAAGTTCAAAGAAATTTCGTACCCAAAAGAAATATTGATATCTATCCAGTACATGCACACAACCTTCCAGCTGGTGAGCTATCTGGAGATTTTTATGACTTCTATCCACACAATGATAAAATTCATTTCATGTTAGCTGATGTTGCGGGAAAAGGAATTAATGCTGCAATGGTAATGGCAAAGACCATTACTCTTTTTGAAATGTTTGCGAAAAATAACATTGATATAGATGAGTTATCTCAAATTATTAATAATGATTTATATCAAACAAAAACCAGAGGAATTTTTGTAACAGCTATCATTGGATATTACGATATAAAAACAAAAGATTCTTACTGGGTTAATAGCGGTCACCAAAGTCCAATTATTAAAGATGGAAAAAGCTCAAAAATTTACAAAGATCTTAGCTCAACGCCTCTTGGTTTAATGAACCAAAAGGATAAAAATTTTTATAAAATTAATAAAGTTAATTTAGATAAAAAAAGCTTTTTTGCTTACACAGATGGTTTATCAGAGAGTCCAGGACAAGATTTAAAACAGATCGGTGATGAAGGTGTTTGTAAAATGATTGATAAAACATTTGTAAAAGGAAATCTAAAATCATGTATTGATAGTATTATCTCTGAAGCAACAATTAATAAATCAATGGCTAGAATGAAAGATAAAAAGGTCAAGATAGTTAACGATGATATAACGATTTTAGCAGTAGGAGATTCTAAATAAGATAGTACAATCAGCATATGAATCTTTATGACAAATATGGTGGAAGTGGAACTGTACAAACTTTAGTCCAAAAATTTTATAATCGAATTCAAAACGATAAAGAGCTAGAAAAATTTTTTAAAAGAATTGATTTTAAAAAATTAATTGATCATCAAGTTCAATTTGTCTCTCAAGTGTTAGGAGGTCCAGTCATATACAAAGGTCAAAGCATGTTCCACGCGCATAAAAACTTAAAAATATCTCAATATGATTTTGATCTAGTAGCAAATCATTTCTTAAGCGTTTTAAAAGAATTAAAAGTAGAAGAAAACGATGTAAAAGCTATTATGGATCAACTAGCTGGACTAGCTTCGGATATTATTACGGTTAAATAAATATTAGAACTATAAAAGTAATTCCAATGCATGAACCAAAAGGAATTCTAAAATTCTCTTTATTTCTTTTATTAAAGATTAAGTAAAAAATAATTCCTGTTATAGAAGATCCAATCAAAAGGTATAAAAATTTCTCAAATCCTGTCCAAATTGTAAGAGATGCAATTAAGTAAACATCGCCTAAACCTAATGCTTCGACATTTTTTATTTTTTTAAATATATATCTCAAAATTAAAAAAAAAGACGGAGCAATAATCGCTGTTATAAGACTGTTCTTTAAAGATATATTAAAAGGATTTAATTCTGGTTTTATGAATTGAATTAATAAACCTAGAAAAAAAATAATGTATGTAAAAATTAAAAAAATAATCTGTTTATTAAGGTCAATAGTTACTGCGATTAATAGTATAAAAATAATAAATGAAATAAATATAGCCTGATGTATATGAAGTGCAAAAGCCGAGTAAGAAAAAAGAATAGCAGTCAATAGCTCAATAACAGGATATTGAAAACCTATTTTTTTATTACAACACTTAGATAGCCCTTTTAGAAAAATAAAAGATAATACTGGAATATTATAAAACCAAGAAATCAGCTTTTTGCATTTTGGACATTTTGATCTAGGAGTAATTATATTTTGATGAATTGGAAGGCGGTAAATACATACATTAGCAAAACTACCAAATATCAAACCGATAATGAAAAATAAAATTTCATTATACATTAAATTTAAATAGTGAAGTATTTTAAAAGATAAAGCTCAACAATGCCAAAAAAGTCTAAAGCCCAGAAAGTAAAGATTAATAGTAATAAAAATAAAAGTAAAATTTTTGCATTTTGACTTGACTGTTTTTTTTCTTTTTCTTTTTCTTCTAATTCTTTTACTCGCTCATCAACATACTCATCTTTTTCAAGAGTATTTTCTTTTTTTTCCTTATTATCAAAAAGTTTCATAAATGATGAACCGCTGGTATTCTGCTCATCATCATCATATTCAACATCTAATTCTTTTTCCAAGGCGTTAAATCTTGTGATTACATTATCAACATCGGCAAACTTTGACTTATTACTATTTTCTATGTCATTTAATCTCTTTTCAATAATGTCTATTCTTTGAATTAATTCAGTAACTTCAGGTAAATTATGTCCAGACGATCCACCTAAAGATTGATTTTGATTTATTTTAACTAACTCTGATTTAATATCAGATAGTTGATCTAATTTTTTTAGTTGATCATGCTCTGTTTCAATTTTTTTTTCTAAATTATTTAATGTGCTATTAATATCACCTAAAGTTTTATCAAAGGGAGCTGCACTCATTGTATCAACTGTTTGATCTGTATTTAAAAGATTATCCGGGTTAGTTTCTTCTATTGGATTCTCAGTTGGAGGTGCTTCATTTAATAATTCACTTTCAACACCTACAGTATCTGGATCAGCCATGTTATCTGTTAAATCTGTTATAGGACTTTCTGCAGCTGCCTCTTCATTTAAAAGGGTTTCATCATCAGAAAGTAACTTTTCATCAGCATTTTCTGATGAAACATCATCTTTTAATAATGCTTCTTCGTTTAATATGCTTTCTTCTTGATTTTTATTACTCATAATTGATGCTTATTAACGTTAAATTATAATATATTTTAATTGAGTTAAAATAAACAATATAATATTCAATAGTTATGAGTTTTAAAGAAGAAGATAGAGACGGCGCCAAAATAATACATTTAGAAGGTGATATTGACCTTGAACAAACCGATGTAGTCAGAAAAGCATTAAGCGAAGCTGTGGAAAAGAATGACACTGTTCACGTTAATATGGCAAACGTATCATATATCGACTCATCAGGAGTTTCTGTTCTTATTGAAGTAAATCAAAAAGCAGGTGACGCAGGAAAAAATTTTGTTTTAGAAAAAATAAGTGAACAAGTTTCATCAGTTTTACAGATGGCTAAATTAGATAGTTTTTTCACAATCAAAGAATAATAAATGAAACAAAAATTTACTGCAGCAGTCTCTTCATTAAAAGAGATTAGAAAATTTGTTCAAGATAAATTAACCGAGAAAAATATTAATAGCAAAACTATTCAAGATGTAATTTTAGGTGTAGGAGAAGCCTCCATGAATATTGTTAAACACGGGTATAAGGGAGGCAATGAAAAAGATCATATTGAAGTTTTTGTAAAAATAGATGAGAAAAAAATAGAAATTAATTTTTTTGACAACGGTATTCCCGTAGTACCGCAAAACATCAAGCCAAGAGATTTAGGAGATATTAAGCCTGGTGGATTAGGATCATATTTCATGAGCGAAACAATGGATGAAGTTAAATGGGAAACCAAATCCAAAGATTGGATTAATCATCTTATTTTAGTGAAATATCTCTAGTTACCTTTGAAAATATTTTTCAAAAATTGTGTAAGAAATAAATAAAGAAATTAGTGCAGCTCCAGCGGCAGTATATAAAGCTTCTGTGTAATGTTCTCCAAAATGAGTAGGGTGAGAAAGATAATCTGCAATAAATGTTGCTGCAAAAACAAATCCAGCTAAGTACCACTTACTCTCAAGTAATTTTAAAGAAAATCTATTTATCAAAATAAAAGCAGCAGTACAAATAGCTCCTACTTGAGCAGCAACAGCTATATGACCTAGAGTAATTAACAAAAATTTTCCTTGGACCATGAAAAACATACATGAAAGAAAAGTTTGAAAAAAAACTCTAATACTGAATTTAGTTTTTTTGTTCATATAATTATTATATATGACATTTACAATTAAGTAAAAAATATTATGAAAATTTTAATGGTTATAACCACGTTTATTTTTTTAATAGTAGCTTGGGCTATGACTAGTACTTGTGACTATAACACTACAATCCAACGAAAAGCAGACCAGCTTAATAAAGACTTAAAAAAAGATGAACTTGGATATGCAGACGTTACCTATGCAAAAGATTTAAATTGTGAAAGTTTTGAATATCGAGTGAGCTATACACAAATGATGGATAATTTAATGATTATTCAAAAAATTGTACAAAAAGAAATTGAAAATACAATTGCAGGCAAAACAGTCACTAGTACTGAAGAAGAATATAAGGAATTCATTCAACTCTCAGAAGAAGAAAAATTAAAACAATTCAAGTCTGCAGAAGACTTATTAGAAATTCAAAATAACATTAAAAAAAAATAAACTAGTATTTAATTAAAAATTTTGTATATTGCCTTAAGGCGCCCTTAGCTCAGCTGGATAGAGCATCGGTTTTCTAAACCGAGGGTCGGAGGTTCGAATCCTCCAGGGCGCGCCACTCTCTTTAATGAAATACTTTTTTATTATATTATTTTTTTTTCAGTCAGTTTTTGCATTTGAGAATAACAAAATTGATATGGGAAAATTTTATATTAATAAATATGAGGTCACTATTTTAGAATTTAAATCTTATGCAGATAAAAATAAATTTACATCTTTAGCTGAGATAAATGGTGGAGGTTATGAATGGAAGGCCGGTTGGGAAAAAAGAGAAAATTGGAATTATTTTACTCCTTATGGCAAAAAACCTGAGTCTTTATTAGAACCAGCTGTTCATTTAAATAAGTTTGAGGCTGAGAATTATTGTAAATCAATTAATGGAAGATTACCTAACTTTGATGAATGGTCTTATGCAGCTTATACTCAACACCTAAAATCAAAAATATTTATAAAAGGAAAAACATATAAATTTCCAAGTGGTGATGAAGCAATCAATATGAATTCTCAAGGTTTATTAAATCACAACAAACATATTGATGTAACTAAATTACCTGAAGGAATTAATGGATTAGTTGGTATGGGAGGAAATGTTTGGGAATGGGTAGATAATCAAAAAAACAACAAGTCTTTAACAGCTGGTGCATCTTGGTGGTATGGAGGAGAAAAAACTGCAAAAGAAGGAGCTCAATATAAACCTTCAGACTTTTATGCTATTTATGTTGGATTCAGATGTGTCTTTGATAAAAGTTAAATAAATGTCTAAAAAAAATTTAAAAGATTCATTTTTAGAATTTTGTACACAAAATAAATTTGAAATAAATAATGCACAAATTAAAATAATTTCATTATTGGATAAATTTATTAATTCTAAAAAAACTCTTTTAAACAGTATTTTAAATACAAAAGTTAAACTTTGTTTTTACTTATTCGGCGGTGTTGGAGTGGGTAAAACTATGATTCTAAATTTCGCATACAATCAATTAGATATTAAAAAGTGCAGATTACATTTTAACGAATTTATGATTAGTTTTCATAATTTTAAACACAACAATAAAAAAGAAGAGGAAAATCCCGTAGGTTCTTTTGTAAAAAACTTAAAAAAGAAATATGACCTTATATATTTAGATGAATTTCAAGTAACTAATATTGTTGATGCTATGATTTTAGGTAAGCTTTTTGAGGAAATTTTTTCAGAAAATATAAAAATCATTATTACCACTAACATTAAATTAGATGACCTTTATAAAGATGGATTACAACGTGAACAATTTTTACCATTTATAGCAGTTATTAAAGCTAATTCTGTACAACAAGAGCTTTTAATACAAGATGATTATCGTATTAAAAATTTAGATAAATCACATAGAATTTTCTATCCTTTAAATGAAAATACTTCTTTTAAAATTAATCAAAGTTTTCATGAATTAACTAAAGGGAAAAAAAAAGAGAACAAGATAATTACAACAAAAGGTAGAGATTTTGAGATTAAAAATTTTCATAGTGGTATTTCAAGATTTAAATTTGATGAGCTATGTGATGTAAAAATAGGAGCTGAAGATTATATTAATATAGCTGAAGTGTGCAGCCATATTTTTATTGAGCAAATTCCTTTTTTAAATGATGATAATTCTAATCAACAACTAAGATTTATTACTTTAATAGATATTCTTTATGAAAAAAAAATAATTTTATCATTATCATCAGCTGATAATTTAAATTTTTTAGGATCTTCAAAATTACATACTGAGGTTTTCAAAAGAACTTTAAGTAGATTGTTTGAGATGACCAAAGTTGCTTAGCTTATTAAGTTGAGCATTAATACATATAGTGCTATAATTTTATATTAAACCATATTTGGTGGGTATAAAAAATTGTATTTTAAAAAAAAATAATCATAATCAACCCGTTTTGGAACTCAGTTTCAAAAATATTGTTAACAATAATAACTAAAGAGGAAATCATTAATATGATCAAATCAATCAAAACTTGGATTTTAGTTGGATTTGCATCTTTGCTTTTAGTCGCTTGCGGCCAAAGCGGAGGAGGAGCTGGTTCAAAAAAATCTAAAACATTAGAAAATACAAAGAAAGCCGGTTTTGTGAAATGTGGTGTTTCACAAGGTCTACCTGGTTTTTCAAATGCTGATGCATCTGGAAACTGGACTGGTATCGATGTAGATGTATGTAGAGCTGTTGCAGCTGCTGTATTAGGTGATGCTGACAAAGTTAAATATACTCCATTAAGTGCCAAAGAAAGATTTACGGCTTTAACATCAGGCGAAATTGATGTACTTGCACGTAACACTACTTGGACATTATCAAGAGATGCTGACATTGGTTTAACTTTTGTTGGTGTAAACTTTTATGATGGTCAAGGTTTCATGGTTAGAAAAAATTCTGGAATTAATTCTGTGAATGATTTCAAAAACGGTATTTCTGCTTGTACAAATACAGGTACAACTACTGAATTAAACATGAGAGACTTCTTTAATTCAAAAAACATAAGTTATGAACCAATCGCTTTTGAAAAAGCTGATGAAGTAGTTCAAGCTTATGATGCTGGAAGATGTGATACGTACACAACTGATAAATCTGGATTAGCAGCACAAAGAACAAAAATGTCTAACCCAGACGAGCATAAAGTATTACCTGAAACGATTTCAAAAGAACCATTAGGTCCTGTTGTAAGACAAGGGGATGCAGTATGGGAAGATATCGTTAGATGGTCTTTAAATACTATGATTGAAGCTGAAGAGTATGGAATTAATTCTTCTAACGCTTCAAGCCTAAAAGACTCTGAGAACCCACAAATCAAAAGATTAGTTGGTTCAGAAGGTGAATTAGGTGCAGCATTCGGTTTAGATAACGAGTGGAGCTTAAGAATTATTGAGCAAGTTGGAAACTACGGTGAAAGCTACAAAAAACATATAGCTGACACAGGTATTCTACCTAACAGAGGTCCAAATCAATTATGGACTAAAGGTGGAATTCTTTACGTACCACCTGCAAGATAATTGCTAATAAAAATAGAAAGGGCTGGATTTATCCGGCCCTTTTTTTTATTCTACATAAATGACTAAAATCAAAATTATATTAACAATACTTACTATATTTTATTTCAGCTCGTTAAAAGCAGCTGAAACAATAATAGGAAATGTAGAAGGTATGTTTTGTATTGAATGTCAAAAAAAATTATCAAAAGCTTTTAAAAAAGAATTTGGTTCTGAAGTAATAATTACTGTGTCTTGGGAAAAAGGTTTAGGTATTGTAAGTATACCAAGTAAAGGCATAATCACGGAATCAGATTTTAAGAGAGTTGTTGAAGAAACTGGTTTTAGATATGGAAAAATAAAAAAAACAAACAATACAATAAATAACTTGAATGAAGCCAATTTATTTATAGATAAAAACCCAGGATTTTTAACAATAAAAACATTTTAATGAACTTTAAAAATTTTAAAATAGATTTTAAAAACAAGAAGCGTTTAATACCGCAAGTATTAACTTTAGCTTTCATTATTTCTGTAATTGCTTACTTTTCATATAACGCTCAAATTAATATGGGCAATAGAGGAATTTCTTTTGGTTATGGATTTTTAAGTCAAGAGGCTTCTTTTGATATTACATTTTCAATGATCGACTATGATGGCTCTTACTCATATGCAAGAGCTTTTTTAGTCGGCTTACTTAATACACTTTTAGTTTCAGTAATTGGAATTATTCTTTGTACAATTTTAGGAGTGACTATTGGTATTGGTCGATTATCTCAAAACTATTTAATTGCAAAAGCTGCAGAATGGTATGTCGAGATTTTTAGAAATGTACCTTTATTATTACAAATTTTCTTTTGGTACTACGGAGCGTTAAGACTTTTACCAATGCCAGAAAATGCAATTAGCTTTAATGATATTTCATTCTTAACAATAAAAGGATGGTACATCCCAAAATTTTTATGGACAAATTTTTCTATATTTTTCTCATCAGTAATAGTTTCAATAATTGCAATATTTTTTGTATTTAAACATGCAAAAAAACAAAGAGAAGAATTTGGTAAACACGTTCCAGCAGGCTGGATATCAATAGCAATTTTTTTTATTATACCGGCTCTTACTTTTTTAATCGGTGGAGTTACTTTAAATTTTCAATATCCTGAATTAAACCAACTTTCAGATACAGTTTTTAACTTCAAAGGAGGAATTAGTATAATTCCAGAACTTATTTCATTAGCTTTAGCTCTTTCGATGTACACAGCTACCTTTGTTGCTGAAAATGTTAGAGCAGGTATACAGGGTGTAGGTAAAGGACAAAAAGAAGCCGCAGCCAGCATAGGACTTACTAAAGGTCAAATTTTAAAATTAGTTGTTATGCCACAAGCTCTAAGAATTATTATTCCTCCTACAACTAATCAGTATTTGAATCTAACTAAAAACTCATCATTAGCAGCAGCCATTGCTTATCCTGATATTGTTTTAGTTTTTGCTGGAACAGCATTAATGCAAACGGGTAGAGCCATTGAGATTATATCAATAACAATGGGAACTTACTTATTTTTAAGTTTAACAATCTCCGTATTAATGAATACATACAATAAAAAAATGGCGATAAAAGAAAAATAATATGATGCAATTTTTAAAACCAACTAGAGACAATTTAAGCACTTCGTTAAGTATAGGTATTCCTTTAATTGCTTTAAGTTTTATTGATTTTTTATCAAATACCTTTCTCAATTTAAATATAACAAGCTTTTTACCAGGCACACTAAGTTACTTTTTTCCTTTAATAATAGGAACGTTAGGTCTTTACTTTGTAAGAATAGAATTTAGCGGAATAAGATTATTAGATAATTTCAATAAAAATGTAAATTCATCAACTTTTAATGCCGCTCTTACTTTATTAATTATCTTCATCCTAATTAAATACACACCTCCCTTGTTAAACTGGTTATTTTTTGATGCTGATTTCGCAGGATCTTCAAAAGATGATTGTACTAGTGGAGGCGCATGCTGGGTTTTTGTTAAAGTTTGGTTTAAAAGATTTATGTACGGAATGTATCCAAATCCTGAACAATGGAGAATTAATACAGCATTTTTCATTCTATTTACTTTAGTAGGAGCCGCTTTTTTTGTTCCACAAAAATTTAAAAAATATATTATTTTATTTTTATTATTCATCTACCCATTTATTGGAATTAAATTAATTTCAGGTGGAATATTTGGTTTAAAATGGATTGAGACCGGTGCTTGGGGAGGCCTCTCATTAACATTGATAGTTTCTGCATTTGCTTTAATTTTATGTTTTCCAATAGGAATGTTTTTAGCTTTAGGAAGAAGATCAGAACTTCCAGTTATACGTTACTCATCTATAGGGTTTATTGAAATTTGGAGAGGAGTTCCTCTTATTACCGTTTTATTTATGTCAGCTGTAATGTTTCCAATGTTTTTACCTGACGGAACATATATGGACAAACTAATGAGAGTTATTATAGCAATTACACTGTTCGAGGCAGCATATATGGCAGAAGTTATTAGAGGTGGTCTTCAAGCCCTATCTAGAGGGCAATATGATGC